>Ga0335073_10000299_pt1 | contig 64341 bp, 43 predicted proteins | sample Lox_Sample_22_FD_207093 | JGI IMG/M metagenome (GOLD analysis project Ga0335073, IMG submission 207093) | Soil microbial communities from Loxahatchee National Wildlife Refuge, Florida, United States - Lox_Sample_2.2 | ecosystem: Environmental > Terrestrial > Soil > Wetlands | place: USA... | reverse complement strand
CTGCCGGCGGCGATTGCCGGCGTTCGCGAGCAGGCGAAGAAGATCGGCGGACTGCGCGGCGACTACCTCAACAGCCTCGCCGACTGCCTTCTGACAATGTGGGACCTGGCGCAGGAGATCCTCGGCAACGGGCCGAAGGTTCCGTACGAGCGCAGCGTGGAGTCCTCGACCGGCAAACGGCCGGAGCCGTCGAAGCCCGAAGCCAAGCGCGAGCAGGTGGCGCAGTTGCTGGATCGTGCTGGTTATCCCGCGAGCAACGGCGGATTGCTGGGCGCCGTCGACGCCTGGCGGCACGAGCGCATCACGCCCATGGGATCGGTGAAGGCGCTCGGCGCAGCGGTGATCTCGTACTTTGATCAGCTCAGCGCGCAGAATCTTCTGCCCTACCTGCCAAAGGAACTGGCCAACATTCCCCGCGCCAACATCGAATTTCTGCCGATCAAGAACGCCTGGTTCTCCGGCTCGATGAACTATCTGGGCCGCAAGCGCAATCCCGACGGCTCGCCGCAATACGAGGCCAGCTACGAGATCAACGCTTCGCTGCAGATCAGCTTCCCCGAGTTTCAACAGCTCGTGTCCCACGAAGTGGTACCCGGACACGTTACTACGTTCGCGTACTTGCAGAATCTTTATGCGCGCGGCAAGGCGGGATTCGAAGCCACGGTGCTCACGATGAACACGCGCGCGGCAACGCTCTTCGAAGGCCTGGCCAACAATGCCATTCTGATCGCGCACGGCGTAACCGAAGTCAACCAACTGCCCGACGAGGACATGCAAATCGGCGTGCTGCTGGCGCTGCTGCAGGACGACGCGAAGAACCAGTCCTCGTATCTGACGTGGGGCGAGGGCAAGCCGAAGGAGGAGATCGCGAAGATTTTGCGGCGCGATTTCCTGGTCAGCGAAGAGCGCGCCGACAAGCTTTCGGGCGCGTGGGGACAGCATCCGCTGCTGGGGAGGATGTATTTGCCTGCGTATCGTGCGGGGACGGACAAGGTCGCGGCCATGCGTCGCAAGCTGCCGCCCGAGCGCGTGCTGCCCGCCATCTACGGCTGCTTCGGTATGGTGGACATCAACACGGTGGACGAAGTAGTGAAGGTGTAGAGCTCACCACAGAGGCACAGAGGACACAGAGAATCCGGGTTGTCTTTTCCAAGTTGAGTTGGATATCGGCAGCAGGTGCTTCGTATCAGGGCACGACTTCAGTCGTGCCGAAATAGATGAAAGGAAGCGAGGGCTTCAGCCCCTGTGGTGCATCAAGCTGCTGGGGCTAAAGCCCTTAATTCTTGGAGCGCGTTTACGGCACGACTAAAGTCGTGCCCTGATACAAAGCACTAGTCTTCGGTACGTCGTGCTCATACCGCCTGTCCGGCGGAATAGCCCGAGGCCCAGGCCCACTGGAAGTTGAAGCCGCCGAGCTGTCCGGTCACGTCGACAACTTCGCCGACGAAGTACAGTCCCGGAACTTTGCGCGCTTCCATTGTCTGCGCCGACAGCTCGTCCGTATCCACACCTCCAGCCGTGACCTCGGCCTTCTCATATCCCTCGGTTCCCGCCGGCCGAACTTCCCAGTTGTGAAGCTGCCTCTCGAAATCGTCGAGGCCGGAGTTTGTCCATCGTTCGGGCGGATGCAACTCGAGCCATCGTTCTGCCAGCCGGATTGGCAGCGCCTGATGCAGGGCGAGCGTGGCTGCCCGCACATCGCGTCGAGCACTGTCGCGCAGCGGCGCGGCGATGTTTCGACCGGGCGCCAGATCGACGGTGATCACCTGCCGCCCATCCCAGTACGACGAAATTTGCAGGATCGCCGGCCCACTCAATCCGCGATGGGTGATGAGCATCTTCTCGCGGAATTGGCGACGCCCGATCGAGGCCACAACTTCCGTCGCAACACCTGCCAAGTCGCAATATCGCTTCTGATCCTGCGAGTCGAACACCAGTGGCACCAACGCCGGCCGGCATTCGCGAACCGCAATTCCAAACTGCGCGGCCGCGCGATAGCCGAACGCGGTAGCGCCAATCTTCGGGATCGAGAGTCCACCAGTCGCGACGACCAACGCGGGCGCCTGAAATTCAGCGTTCGGAGTGCGGACGACGAAGTCCGACGCGTGCTCGACCTCCTGGACCGCGACTTGAGTGAAAACTTGAACGCCAGCCGCGGCGCACTCGCGTTCCAACATGGTGACGACGTCCTGTGCCGCGCGGTCGCAAAACAACTGCCCAAGTTTTTTCTCGTGATAGGCGATACCGTGTTTCTCGATAAGTGCGATGAAATCCGCCGGCGTATAGCGCGCCAGCGCCGACTTGCAGAAGTGAGGATTGGCGGAGAGGAAATTCTCGGGGCGGCAATGCAGGTTAGTAAAGTTGCAGCGGCCGCCGCCGGAGATCAGGATCTTCTTGCCGATGCGCTCGGCGCGCTCCAGCACAGCGACGCGACGCCCTCGCTTACCGGCTTCGATGGCGCACATCAGTCCGGCGGCGCCGGCGCCAAGCACGATTACGTCGAAGGATTCTCTGCGCAAGGCACGAGTTTCAGACCTCGGGTTGGGACTTGTCAAAGCTGGAATTCAGGCCGTGACGAGCGAGTGAACGCAGATATCTCGGCTTCGCGTCTGCCTGGAAGGCGCGGCGGACGCTGCGCTCGGGATGATAATTCAAAAGGGATTGGATGAAGACCAGCAGCGGCTGCGATCGCGCCTACGCGCTGCTACGCATCTGGGCCGGATGTGGCGCTCGCGCCTGTGCGTCTTCGTTCACCGCGATCAGCAGCAGCGTGGCGTCATCGGTGAATTTGCCGGCGGCGTGTTTGCGAACGTGGTTCATAATCTCGGCGTAGCGATCGGGCAGCGCTTCCTGCTTCGGGCCATCGAGCATCGTCTGCAATCGTTCCGGGCCGAACTCTTCACCGTCGCCGTTGGCGGCCTCGGTGACGCCGTCGGTGTAGAGCAGCAGACGATCGCCGGGCCCCAGCGCCACCCGCTCAGAGCCGAATCCCGCACCGAGCATGAAGCCCAGCACCGGCCTGGTCGCATCCAGCGTTCGCAGACTCCCGTCGCCACGCCGCAGGATCGGCGGGCAATGTCCGGCGTTCACGTAGTGCAGCACGCGAGTCGGGAGATCGAGCACGCCATAGAAGATCGTGACGTAATGGCCCTCGCCGAGTTGATTGCGCAGCGTCGTCTCGACCTGGCCGAGCACGACATCAGGGCTGTTGCTCGACGAAGACAGGGTGCTGACCGAGGCATACAGCATCGCCGCAATCAGCGCGCCCGGCGTGCCCTTGCCGGAGACATCGGCGACGCAGAAATGCAGAAGCTCCGGCGTGGGCTGCCACACACCAAAGTAGTCGCCGCCAACGACTCCCGCCGGCACGCTGTCGCCGAACAGCTCGATGCCATGGGTTACCAGATGCCGCTGGGGCACAATGCGCGTCTGCAGTTGCTGCGCGTCCTGCCGCTCATAATCGGAAACCCGTTGCGAGGAGCGCAACCGGCGCGCGCGGCCTACCAGCGATGCGACCTTCTCGACCAGCGCATCATTCTTCCACGGCTTCTCGATAAAATCCGAGGCGCCGTTCTGCATGGCGTTGACGGCGAGATCGACATTCCCCCACGCTGTCAGAGCGATAATCGGCAGGGCGGCGTCGCCGCTGCGCAGGTGCTGGATCAGCTCCAGGCCCTCGATGCCGGAGGTGCTATCGCGCTGATAATTCATATCGAGCATAGCGAGATCGGGCGGCTGTTGACGCGCCGCCGCCAACGCCTCACCGGGCGAGGCGCAGAGCACGACCGAGTAGCCGTGGCCGCGCAGCAGCATGGCCAGCGCCTCGCGCACATGCTCCTGGTCTTCGGCAATCAAAATCGTGGTGTGCTCAGAAATCGCGACCATACGAACCTCGCACTACTTTACTTGCAGATGATTTGCCAATCACGCCGCACTGATAATTTACGAGGATTAGAGACGGATGGTTCGAGTGGGTGTAGGAGTCGCGGTCACAATCGCAAATCCCTTGTCCGGAAATGGACAATCCGAGCAGCGGAGACGCCAGCGCCCGCGAAATCGCGCCAGGCTACGCTGATGTATCGGAAGGCAAGCAGGCATTTGCCCCGCGGAATTGGGGTGATGGAGCGGGCGCGGCCCTCGCCTACGCACGGCGATCCAGTCCGAACCAGCCGGACGGCAGATCGGAGGGGCTGGAGCCACGATCACAGGCCGCGCCTTCAATCGAGCACAACCTAATGTTGCGCAGCGGCACCCGGATGAGGCGGCGCAACATCGGGGGTTTCACGATGCTGGGATTTGCGCCGCTTCACCTGGTTACACTCGACTCACACCGCAGCGTGCGCCATTTGCGCCGTCGAGAAGTGCATCACCTCCGGCTTGACCAGCCGTTCAAAATCGGCATACGACAGCTTGATGAGCTCATAATGCGACCCGGCGTTGAAGGCGATCTCGCGGTCCTCGGTCAGCGTCTCGTCCACGTAGACGGGGATGCCGTAGAGATTGCCGAAAGGCGGCATCGCCCCGGTTTCGCAATCCGGAAAGTGCCGCTTGAACTCGCTCTCGGTCGCGAGTTCCGCCACGCGAACGCCCGTGCTGCGCCGCAGGCTGTCGAGGTCAACCTGATAGGAGGCCGGCAGCACCGCCATGGCGAGAGCACCATCCAGCTTGAGGATCACGGTCTTGGCCAGCTCCCGGCCCGAGATATGCGCAATGGCGGCGATGCCCTGCGCAGTGTATGCCTTGGAGTGAGAGATGCCGATGTATTTCACGTGATGGGCATCGAGGAAAGCCCTGACTTTGGTAAGGGGCATAACTTCCTCCTAACTGGGCGAGTGCGGCACTCGCCGTTGCACAGAGCAGCCATTGGGATCGACGCCTTCTGCTTGAGGGAGCGCGCCAGGATGTTGCGATTGCGCCGCAGAATTCCAGCCGGTGCAGCGCTGATAAGAGGAGCAGATCTCCAGCATTCGGGCTACCTCCTTGCGGTCAGGCAACCTGGTTTGGCCTCAGTCTGCGTCCGGCGGGGAAAGTGTGCAAGCACAGCCGTCACAAGGTGGATGTGACAAGGCTACGGTGGAAATGCGGGCATTTTCGGAAGAGAAAATGCCTTAGGGAGATCGTAATGAAAGGCCTGGAAGATTCCTCAGCGGCTAAAGCCGCGATAGGTTGCGGCACCTTTCGCACGGCCTGAAGGCCGTCCCCTGCGTTATGAATGGGTCGAAGGCTGATGCACCGGCTGGAGGTGGACGTCTTTTCCCGGCGGCTCCATCTGGCCGCGATGCTCGAGCGAATCCATGGTTGCGCGAACGGTCTCGACGACATGCTCGATGCCGCCATCGGAGTTCAGCATGAGGTGGTACAGCCGGCGGCAGGGCCACTCGGCGTTGAAGTACTTACGAACAAAAGCGGCGCGTTCGCGGTCGATGGTGTCGACCATCTCCTCGGCGTCCTTCTCGGACATCTTCAGTTGAACGAGGCGACGAATCTTCTTCTCGCGTGAGCCGTAGACGAAGACGTGGAAGGCGTCGGAGCGGCCACGCAGAATATACGGCGCGCCGCGGCCCACAATCACGCAGTTTCCTTCCTGCGCTTTTTCCTCGATCACCTGATGCGCGTACCGGACCAGCGCGTCGGCGTCAAAGAGGCGATCGTCGGAGACCGGCAGAGAACGCTCGTAGCTGCCGCGCCAGAACACCTTCGCCAGCCGGTGCAGCAGGGGATCGCACCGCTCTTCGCGACGAGCGACGGCCTGCTCGTCCACCGCAGCCGCTTTCGCGATGGCGCAGGTCAATTGCTGATCGAGCAACTGCCATCCCTTGCGGCGCGCCAGTTCCGCCGCAACCAGGCTACCCCCGGCGCCGTACTCGCGTTCGACCGTGATGACTCGGAACAATCCTCACCTCTGCTCAAAAATAATACTCCGTCTGTCCATGGTGATGTGGGGAAAGAAAGAAGCGTTGTCCCGACGAAGGGAAAGGGATCTGTAACTTGCGCTATGGGGATTTGATCTCCATCATCCTTTTTTCGCAGCGTCGGGGTTGTACAGGAAAGGGCAGAGCCCGGGAGGGCGGCCCAGGCTTTAGCCCAGGACGCAGCGCAAGCGGGGTCCCCGATTCGCGCCGCCTCTGCGCGAATTGGGGTGGAGGAGCGGAGTCCTGGGTAGGCGTCAGTTGAAAGGGCTGGAGCCGGCTCATGCGGGATCCCCAACAAGCGCCGCCTTTGCGGTTGTTGGGGTGCAATTCAGCCGGCGGCACAGGTGGCGTCCCTGCGGGACTCAGCCATCTTAGGGCTGACCACCCGCCGTTCCGGTCGCCAAGACGACCTCCACGGCGGGCTAAATTCGCAGTCGCCCTCGCCACGCGCCGGGCGCAAAACCAGCGCCCGACGCAAGCGTGGCAGCGGGCTCAGCCGATACCATTCGGGCACTTTGCCGGAGAGTTGCCGTTACTTTTTTATCGCTCATTGATCTCCATCATCCTTTTTCGCAGCGTCGGAGTTGTACAGGAAAGGGCAGAGCCCGGGAGGGCGGCCCAGACTTTAGCCCAGGACGCAGCGCAGCCGGGGTCCCCGATTCGCGCCGCTTCTGCGCGAATTGGGGTGGAGGAGCGGAGTCCTGGGTAGGCGTCATTTGAAAGGGCTGGAGCCGGCTCATGCGGGGTCCCCAACAACCGCCGCCTTTGCGGTTGTTGGGGTGCAATTCAGCCGGCGGCACAGGTGGCGTCCCTGCGGGACTCAGCCAGCATAGGGCTGACTACCCACGCGCCGGGCGCAAAACCAGCGCCCGACGCAAACGTGGCAGCGGGCTCAGCCGATACCATCCGGGCCACTTTGCCGGAGAGTTGCCGTTACTTGTGCTACAGCGATTTATCAACAGCTACGAATACCTGCCTGCCGTAATCCTTACCACACATCAACATGTGATCCACTTCACTGAAATTCGCTTAGTCCTACGAGAAAATTAGCCAGCAAGCCTTCCGCCTCCCCGAAGAGCACCCCCGCTCCCGAGACGCACACCCCTGGAGGCGAGCGCAACAACTCCGTCTCAAACGAAGCTGTCAAGCAGTTCACGCCAAGTCTTGTTTGATGGAGGCAAACATGAAACGTATCAGCATTCAGCTGTCGATTTTCTGCGCGTGTTTTGCGCTGGCGGCGTGGCCGCAGGCGCAACCACAACACCATCTCCCGCGCTACACCGTCACCGACCTCGGCACGCTCGGAGGAACCTATAGTCTTGCCGGGGGCGTCAGCAACACCGGCTGGGTGGAGGGATACTCCTTCCTGCCCGGCGACACAGCTAAACATCCGGTTCTTTGGCGCAAGGGCGTGATGAAAGACCTAGGCACGCTGGGTGGTCCGACCGCTGATGCCGGATATCGGCCCAACGATTGGGGCAATGTTGGTGGTGCCTCGGAGACTGGTGCTCAAGACCCGTTCGCGGAGAATTTTTGCGGTTATGGTGACGACCTCATATGTCTCCCGATCATATGGTGGAACGACATACAAAAAATGACTCCGCTACCCACGCTTGGCGGCAATAACGGTTGGGCCGCGGGAATCAACGACCAAAACGAAGTGGCCGGGGTTGCCGAGAATACGATCCAAGAGCCAACCTGCGCTGGCACCAGCCAAGTCTTTCAGTTCAAGCCCGTCATCTGGGCACAGGGCCGGGTCCACGGACTCCCTACGTTTCCCGGCGATCCGGTCGGGATGGCTTGGGGGATTAACTACTGGGGCCAAGCCACAGGATACTCTGGCAATTGCACAACGGCGTTTCATGCCTTGCTCTGGCAAGACGGTAGAGCGACCGACCTCGGCAATCTCGGGGGCCAGATGAACAACGCGGGCGAAGATATCAATAGTCTGGGTCAAGTGGCTGGCTACTCCGACCTGCCGGGCGATACCACCATGCACGGCTTCCTCTGGCAGAAAAGCACCGGCATGATCGACTTGGGCACGCTACCCGGCGACTTTGGGAGTGATGCCGACGGCATCAACGACTTAGGCCAGGTGGTGGGCGGGTCGTGGGACGCAGACGGCAACGACCGTGCTTACCTCTGGCAGAACGGCGTGATGACCGACCTCAACACCCTTATTCCTCCTGACTCTCCCTTGTATTTGATCGAGGCAACAGGAACTATCAATGATCAAGGGCAGATCGCTGGCATTGGCTTGACCAGCGCGGGCGAGGTACATGCCTTCTTGGCTACTCCTACAATGGAAGACTGGGAGAGCAGAGAAAGGCCGAAGGTTGTTCTTCCGGAGAATGTTCGCAAAATGTTGCAGCGGGGACCGCATTTCGGCGGACTCAAGAGAGGATTGCTCACGCCGCAGTAACGAAACCAAAACGCGACACCAAAATCCTTCAAGAATCGCAACCAAACACTCTGCCGCCCGATCTCCGGGCGGCTTCTCTTTGCATCACGCCAATGCCGGTTACCGGTAGCTTCCGCTATCGGGCCATTACACTCAGGAGCTGCCCCGGCGTCAATCAGGGTAGTGGGGAACGTGCCGAATTTGTCGATTCCATACGGAAAACGGCTGTCGCATAAATCATAGTCACGCATTGCGATACACCGGATCGCATTGATCGCCATGGAGTGGCGATAACAGAAACTAATCCCGCGGATAAATTCTTTGAATTTCTCATGCACAGCCAAATCGCGTATCCCTTGAGTAGGTGCAGTACAACCTATTCGATCGTTGATGGAGTTGTGCATGCGTTTCGTTCGAAAGTGCTCGGTCGTCGCTCTGCTGTTGGTTCTGGCCGTCCCCAGCATCGCGCAATCCTCTGCTGCGATTAGCCCCGACAAACTCGCGCAGTTGCAGCAGCAGATCGCCGACGCCAAAGGCTCGGCCGACAATGCGTGGATGCTGGTGTGCTCCGCGCTGGTGCTGCTGATGACCGGCCCCGGCCTGGCGTTGTTCTATGGCGGACTGGTGCGCAAGAAGAATGTGCTGGCCACGATGATGCAGGCGTTCGCCATGATGGCGCTCATCACCGTGCTGTGGGCGATCATCGGCTACAGCCTGTGCTTCGCCTCAGGCACAAGTTTCATCGGTGGAGTCGAGCACGCCTTTATGCACTCGGTCGGCGCAGCGCCGGATGCGGACTATGCACCGACGATTCCGCAGCAGACCTTCATGATTTATCAGTTGATGTTTGCCATCATCACGCCGGCGCTGATTTGCGGAGCGTTCGCCGAGCGCATGAAGTTCAGCGCCATGCTGCTGTTCATGGGAATGTGGTCGCTGCTGGTCTATGCACCGATGGCGCACATGGTGTGGGGCAAAGGCGGATTGCTGAACGCCAGCCTTGGCGGAAGATTCCCGACGCTCGATTTCGCCGGCGGCACCGTGGTCCACATCACGTCGGGAGTCTCGGCGCTGGTGTGCGCGCTCTTTCTGGGACGGAGGGTGGGCTTTGCGGAAGAACAAATGCCGCCCCACAGTGTGGTACTCAGCTTTATTGGCGCCTGTCTGCTATGGGTAGGATGGTTTGGATTCAATGCGGGTAGCGCGCTGAGCTCCGGATCGCTGGCAACCAGCGCTTTCGTCGCGACGCATTTCGCCGCGGCAACTGCCGCGATCGCCTGGGCGGGAGCGGAATGGATTCGCAATGGCAAGCCGAGCGTGCTGGGAGCAATTTCCGGCAGCGTGGCCGGCCTGGTTGCGATCACGCCGGCAGCGGGATTCGTTACGCCGATGTCCGCGCTGATGATCGGCCTGATCGCCGGGCTGGTGTGTTACATGATGTGCGCCGTTGTAAAAGCGCGGCTTGGCTATGACGATTCGCTCGATGCCTTCGGAGTGCATGGCGTCGGTGGAGCGGTCGGCGCGCTGCTGACCGGCGTCTTCGCCACCAGCGTGATCAATCCGATTTTCAAGGACGCGCAGGGCCGCGTTCTCCCGGTGGGCATGATGGACGGCAACTTCCGGCAGATCGGGAACCAGGCGGTTGGCGTGTTTTTTGCGATCGCGCTCGCCGCAGTCGGGACCTACGTGATTCTGCTGGTTGCCGACGCCGTGCTGGGGCTGCGGGTGTCGCCCGAAGAGGAAGTCCGGGGTCTGGACCTCACACAGCATGGCGAAGAGGGATACTCCTGGGAGCCTTCGTTGCCGTAAAGAGTTGCCACGGATGCGCCGCGTCGTCGGGCGCCGGGTCTTCGGATTCGGCGCCCGTTTTTTGCGCTCAATCAAGAGCGGAACATCGTTCGCCCACGCAGATTAAAGTTTTGGTCTACCATACCCAGAAGCTTTTGCCTCGGTGGACATGCCCGCACACTCTGCCATTTTCAAAGAACTGTCGTATATCTTCATCGCCGCCATTCTGGGCGGTGCGCTGGCGTGGCGTCTGCGGCAGCCGCTGATTCTGGGCTACGTGTTGGCCGGCATCGCCATCAGTCCGTACACGCTGGGCCCGCAGGTGCACGAGGCGCATACCTTCCAGGTGGTCGCCGAGGTCGGCGTTGTCTTTCTGATGTTCTCCATCGGCCTGGAATTTTCGCTGGCCGAACTGCTGGAGGTGAAGTGGGTCGCGCTGATCGGCGGCCCGCTGGGCGTGGTGCTGCTCTCGCTGCTCGGCGAAGGTGTGGGCATGCTGCTGGGCTGGGGCGCGATTCAAGGCCTGGTGATGGGGATGATCATCTCGGTCGCCAGCACCATGGTTCTATCACGTCTGCTGATCGATCGTGGAGAGTTGCAGTCGTCGCACGGCAAAGTGATGATCGGCATCACGCTGGTGGAAGATCTCGTCGTCGTGATCCTGACGATTCTCATCCCTGTGCTGGCCAGCTTGTCGCCACATCATCTGCTCGGCGTCGGGCTGGCGCTGGGAAAAGCCGCGCTCATTCTTGTCCCGCTGGGATTTCTCGCCGTTTATCTGGTGCCGCGGTGGCTGGCGCGGATCGCGCGCTCGCGCAATAAAGAGCTGTTCCTGCTGGTGATTCTCGCCATCTGCCTGGGAACGGCGGCGCTAACCGAGGCGGTGGGATTATCGCTCGCGCTGGGCGCGTTCGCCGCCGGGCTGATCATCAGCGCCTCGGAATACGCGCACCAGGCGCTCGATCAACTGCTGCCGCTGCGCGATGCCTTCGTGGCGCTGTTCTTTGTGACCGTCGGCATCCTCATCAATCCGCGAGCGGTGCTGCGCCAGCCATGGCTGCTGCTCGCGATTCTCGGGCTGGTTATCGTCGGCAAGTTCATCGTGTGGACCGGCGTGGTGAAACTCTTCGGCTACCCGCTGCGCACCGCCGTGCTGGCCGGAACGGGACTGACGCAGATTGGGGAGTTTTCATTCATCCTGGTGCAGGTCGCGCACTCCAGCGGACTGTTGGGTGATGAGTTCTACTATGCGACGCTGGCGGCATCCCTGATTTCCATTCTGGTGAATGCGACGCTGGTGCGCGGGGTGCCGCGCTGGATGGGATCCGCACGGTTAACTGCCAAGGTACCGGCCTGATATCCCGCTTGAATCGGGACTCTCCGCTTACTAAACTTGCACTTGTTCTGGTGCTGTTCCCGCCCACATCCGGTGGTCATCCGCGGATGTGAAAATCGCGCAATTGCTGCAACGCCGGTGCAAGATGCTGTGGTTTCCACAGATTAGCCCCAAAATGTAGCGTTTAGTACCTTGACCCCCCGAAAATTCGGACGTAGAGTTGAGTTGCTTTTGAACGCTTAGGCCGGTTTGGGCGTCGTTTTCGCGTGCACATCGCGTTGTGGATTGCGGCGCGGGTTCTCCGCTGCCTCCTAAGGAGTATGCATTGCTGAAACTCAAGAAGCTGCAAATCCTCGGGTTCAAGTCGTTCTGCGACCGTACCGACCTTCGCTTTCAGGGCGATGGGATTGCGGCCATCGTCGGGCCTAACGGTTGCGGCAAGTCGAACATTTCGGACGCGATCTCGTGGGTGCTGGGCGAGCAATCGGCGCGATTGTTGCGCGGCGTGAACATGCAGGACGTGATCTTCGCGGGCACGCGCGAGCGCAAGCCGACGGGCATGGCCGAGGTGTCGCTCACGCTGGTCGATCCCGACGTCTACGGCGATGTGATTGAACCCGAAATTGAGATCGAGGACGAACTTCCCGACGATTGGGATGAGGCGGCCATGCGTGCCGATCGCGCCGCCGAGGTCGAGAGCTACTCCGAAGAGGTGCGGCCAGGACAAGGTGGGGAAGAGATTGCGACGGGCGTGCCTGCCGCTTCTGCGGAAACGGCGCTGGGATCACAGGCTTGTCATCACGAGCGAAGCGAGGGATCTGCTGTTCGTTCCGAGGAAGCAAATGAGACGGGTGCCCCACCCTTGTCCGCAGGACAGGGTGGGCCACAGGTTGTTCTCAAGATCCGGCGCCGCAAGTTCAAGCGCAGCTTTAAGGCGGGAGAGATCCAGGTCACGCGCCGGCTTTTCCGCTCCGGCGAAAGCGAATACCTGCTGAATGGCAAGCTCTGCCGCCTGCGCGACATCCAGGACATCTTCATGGGCACGGGGCTCGGCCCCGAGTCCTACGCCATCATCGAGCAGGGACGCATCGGCCAGATTCTGAGCAGCAAGCCGACCGACCGCCGCGCAATTATCGAGGAAGCGGCCGGCATCACCAAGTACAAGGCGCGCAAGCGGCTGGCGGAAGCGCGTCTGGAAGATGCCAAGCTCAACCTCGCGCGCATCAATGACATCTTCGACGAAGTGACGCGGCAGATGAATTCGCTGAAGCGGCAGGCGTCGAAGGCCGAGCGTTATGCCCGCCTGCGCGACGAGATGCGCGCCAAGCTGCGTATTGTGCTCGCCAGCAAATTCGCGCAGCTACACGACGAAGCCTCAGCGCTGGAACAGCAGCTCGCCGAGATTGCCGAGGAGATTCATGTCAAGTCGGAAGCCGTGCAGCAGTCGGAGGCGGAGCACGGTGAGCGAACGCAGCGGGGCTACGTCATCGAGCGCGAGGGCCAGGAGAATCGCGAGAAGCTGAACTCGCTGGCGCTCGATCTGGATCGCGCCGCAGCCCGCCGGCGCACCAACGAAGAGCGTTGTGCCGAACTTGATGCTCGCTCGGCTGGAGCGCAGGCGGAGATCGCCAACACCGAAGAGCAGTCTGGCCGGCTGCAGCAGGAGCTGACGACAGATCGCGCGACACTGGAATCGGCCAATGCCGATGTCTCCGTCGCGCAGCAGGAATTACAGTTCCGCCAGTCGGAAGCGATCGCGGCTTCGCAGTCGCTCGTTGAACTTGAGCAGCAGCAGGAGCAGCGCCGGAACGCAATTCTGGAAGCGGTTTCCGCGGCGTCGGCGGTGCGCAACCGCATTACGCAGGCGGAGGAGCGTATCGCCGCACTCGATCGCGACGCGCAGCGGCTGCGCGATGAAACCGCGGCGGCCAATCAGCAGCTGGAAAGTTTTGGTGGGCAACGCGGCCAGCTCGGCCTTGAGTTCGAGACCGCATCGCAGCGTGTCCATGCGCTGGCCATGCAGATCGCGGAAACGCGCCAGCAGGTGGAAGGCAAGCGAGCGGCCGAGAGTGAAGCCAAGCGCCAGCTCGATGCCATGCGCGGCGAATACGCGACGCTGATGGGCAAACGAGCTTCGCTCGAGGGCGCCATCACCGAGCACGGCTACGCCACCGAGTCCGTGCGCAAGCTGTTTACCTCGGGCGCGCTGCAAGGCGGCCGTGCGCCGGCCGGCACACTGGCCGATTTCCTCGAGGTCGAGGGCCGCTACGAACACGTGGTCGACGATTTCCTGCGCGATGAGTTGAACTTCATCGTCGTGAAGTCGTGGGACGCCGCGGATGAAGGCCTGCGGCTGCTGCGTACCGATGTGGATGGCCGGGCAACGTTCCTGGTGCATCCGGAAGACTCACAGGCGAAGTTTTCGTTTCAAGTGGATGAGTCGGCACAGCCGGTAACGAGTGGCGATGGCATCGTCCCGCTCAAGCACTGCATTCGTGTGCTCAATGGCTTCGGCAAGTCGCTGGAGGTAATTCTGCCGAAGCTGGGCAACGGCTACATCGTGCCTGACCCTGAGGTCGGCCGTTCGCTGGCGCTGGAAAATCCCGACGCGTTCTTCCTCTCGCAATCGGGTGAGTGTTTCCATAATGTGACCGTGACCGGCGGCAAGCAGCGCAGCCAGGGACCGCTTTCGATGAAGCGCGAGCTGCGCGACGTCCTGCTCCACATGGGCGAGTTGGAACGCGCCATCGGCGAAAAAGAAATCCACATTGCCGCGCTGGGCCGCGAGATCGCTGAGCTGACCGCATTGCTGCAGCGTCTGGAAGACGAAAAACGCGAAGCCGAGCGGCAGGCCATGACCTCCGAGCACACGCTGCGCCAGCTGGAGAGCGAGATGACGCGCGTGCGCGAGCGGCTCTCAACCTATGAGCGGGAGCTGCGTCGTGTTGCAGAAGAGAGAAGCGAGCGCGAAGCAACGATTTCGTCGCAGCACAGCGAACTGTTACAGCACGAAGAGCGGCAGCGCTCGCTGGAAGTCGAAATGCAGTCGGCGCAGGAGAGCCTGGCGGCGCTGCGCCAATGTCGTGATGAGGCGGTGCAACTGGCCAGCGAGGGGCGCGCGAATCTGGCGACTCTGGAAGAGCGCCGGCGCGGCGCGATGCTGGCGGTGCAACGGATCGAAGCGATGTTGACCGAAGTGTCAGCACATCTCGCCAAGCTGAAGTCGCAGCTTGAGTCGGCGGCCGCGGAGAAGCAACAGCGTGAGGCGGAAAATGTTCGACTGGCCGAGCAGGTCGTCGGCTGGACTGCCGAGCGCGAAGCGGCGCAGCAGCGCGACCAGGAATTGCAGCACGAATTGCAATCGGTGCGCGAGCGAATCGTGGAGCTGGAGGAATCGCTAAAAACGATGCGTGAAGCGCTGGATGCTACGCGTGATCGTCGCGGCGAATTGTCCGCTACGCAGGCCAAGGTTCAGTCCGACACTCAACACCTGGCGGAAACCTGTGTGCAGGAACTGAGCCAGACGCATGATGAATTGATGGCCGACGATTCCCTGCCCCGGCTCGCCAGTGAGGAACTCATCAACGAGGACAATGCGTATCGCGAGATGCGTACGCGGCTCGACAACATGGGCCCGGTGAACATGATGGCGCTGGAGGAGTACAAGGAAACGGCGCAGCGTCACGAGTTCCTGGAGACGCAGCGGCAGGACCTGCTGCAATCGATCGAAAACACGCAGAACACGATCAAGGAGATCGACACCATCTCGCGGCAGAAGTTCGAAGAGGCGTTCAACATTATCAACGAGAACTTCGGGCGCACCTTCAGCAAGCTCTTCGGCGGCGGGCAGGGATTCATGCGGCTCACCGACCAGGAGAACTCGATGGAGAGCGGCATCGATGTGGTCGCGTCGCCTCCCGGCAAGAAGCTGCAAAACGTGTTGCTGCTTTCCGGCGGCGAGAAGGCGCTGACCGCGCTGGCGCTGCTGGTCGGCATCTTCCAGTATCAGCCCAGCCCGTTCTGCATCCTCGATGAAGTCGACGCGCCGCTGGACGAAGCCAATGTCGGCCGCTTCACCGAACTGGTGCGCGAGATGAGCGCGCAGACGCAATTCATCATCATCACCCACAGCAAGAAGACGATGGGCATGGCGCCGGTATTGTATGGGGTCACCATGCAGGAGCCGGGCGTGTCCAAGCTGGTGTCGGTGCGATTCCAGGAAGACAAATCGCAGGCTGCATTGGCGACAGCGTAGCTGTGTGTGTTGGCGGCTCGTCAACTGCCCCGCCCTGCCAAATGATGAGCTAGAACGGGTGCCCAGATTGTCGGTTCCCTTTTTGCGAAGTCCAAAATCCCAACGCGAAAAAATCCCACTCTGCACGCCCGGCAGCCCAAACCGGCGGCTATGATATTTGTTAGGCTGTAATGTCGTCCTGCTTATAGCCACGCGTGCGCGCAACCCCCGCAGAGTCGCTTTCGGCTCTAGCTCGTTGCTAGCTGCTAGTTGCTAATTACTTCTTTATGCCCGACTTCCTTCTTGAAATCGGAACCGAAGAGATACCCGCACGAATGATCGACGGCGCGCGCGAGGAACTGGCACGTCGTGTCACCGAGTTGCTGCAGCGCGAACGCCTGCGCAACGGCGACGGCGATTTGCAAAGCTATGCAACGCCACGCCGCCTGGCGGTGCTGGCCTCCGGAGTAGCAGCCGCACAACCGGATGTGAGCGAACAGGTCACCGGACCGTCGCTGAAGGTCGCCTATAAAGATGGTAAGCCGACGGCTGCGGCCGAGGCCTTCGCGCGCAAAGTCAACGTTCCGATGGATAAGCTCGAGAAAATTACTACACCAAAGGGCGAATACCTCGCTGCGACGGTTCAAAAGAAAGGTCGCACGGCGAGCGAGATTCTGGCCGAGTCGCTGCCGAAAGAAATCGCCGGGATTTATTGGGCCAAGAGCATGTACTGGCGCGGCAAATCGGCGGAGAGGTTTGTGCGTCCGGTGCGCTGGCTGGTGACGCTGCTCGATGGCGAAGTTGTGCCGCTGGAGTTCGCGGGCATCCGGGCGGGCGAGATCAGCGAAGGGCACCGGATTCTTTCTTCCGGGCCGGTAACGATTGCCTCACCAGGCGAATATTCCGAGAAGCTTGCATCCGGATTCGTGCTGGTAAGCGCTGCCGAGCGCGAGCATCGCATTCGCAAGGCGCTGGACGCGGCAACACGAACGATCCCCGGCGCCAGGTGGCGCGAGGACAAAGCTCTGCTCGACACGGTGGTGAACCTGACGGAATTTCCGTCGGTCGTCCTCGGCAGCTTCGATGCGGAATTTCTCTCGCTTCCTGAGGAAGTTCTGGTCACCGTGATGCGCGATCACCAGAAATACTTCGCGCTGGAAGATGCAAGCGGCAAGCTGCTGCCGCATTTCCTGACGGTGCTGAACACCGAAGGCGATCCTGACGGTCTGATTCGTCACGGCAACGAACGCGTGCTGCGAGCGCGCTTCAACGATGCCCGCTTCTTCTGGGACACCGATCAGAAGATCTCGCTGCGCGATCGCGTGCCCATGTTAAAAGCTGTCACCTTCCAGAAGGACCTCGGCAGCTATCACGAGAAGACGCGGCGCGTGCGAGAACTGGTCGCCAAACTCTGCTCTCTGCTGAATTACGAAGCGGAGCAGGCGCAAAAGCCTTTGCTGGTGCGGCCCGGTGTCGCGTTCAAGGCGGCGCACCTGTGCAAGGCTGACCTCACGACCGAGCTGGTGAAGGAGTTCACCGAACTGCAAGGCATCGTTGGCGGGCTCTACGCGCGAGCGCAGGAAGTCGACCCCATCATCCCCCGGCCCACGGTCGATGCCATTGCAGGCGCGATTTGCGACCATTACAAGCCGGAATCGATGGACGACAGCGTGCCGCGCAGCATCGAAGGCGCTGTGGTGTCGGTTGCCGATAAGGCCGACAGTATTGCCGGAATGTTCGCGCTCGGACTGCAGCCGACGGGATCGAAGGATCCGTTTGCGCTGCGACGGGCGGCGAATGGAATTGTGAAGATCATCGCCGAGCACAAGCTGGCACTGCCGATCTCAAAGCTATTCGGTGATGCGCGCGCCGAGTATGCCGGCTCGGAGGCCGAGCGGCGCTTCGATTCCAAAGTTGACTTCGAGGAGTCGATCGCGAACTTCATGCGTGAGCGACTGGAGTTCTATCTGCGAGACGCCCGCGGCTTTGCGTATGACGTGGTGAATGCCGTGCTCGCCGCCGATGCGGATGACGTGGTGGATGCGATCGCGCGGGCGGAAGCCGTGAGCGAGGTGCGCGGATCGGAGGATTTCGCTTCGATCGCGGTCGCGTTCAAACGAATCAAGAACATCTTGCGGCAGGCGAACGAGACGAAGAAGGCCATCGCCGAACAGCTCGATTCGTCTGTGCTGACCGAAGATGCCGAAAGAATGCTGGCGTCAGCCATTCCGGAGACCGCGTCCGCTGTTCGCAAATTACGCGCGGAGAAAAATTATGCTCCAGCGTTGGCGCAGATCAGCCGTTTGCGTCGGCCGGTCGATACCTTTTTCGACAAGGTGATGGTGATGGTCGATGACGAGCGTGTGCGCGCCAATCGGCTGGCGCTGCTGCGCGATCTGCTGAGCGAGTTCTCAACCATCGCCGATTTCAGCGAGATTGTGACAGAAGGAAAATAGATTGAACCACAGAGACACAAAGGCACAGAGAACGGCAGGACGAAACTCGGTGTCTCTGTGCCTCTGTGGTTAAGCGGTTTTAAACGCAATCATGAACACGTAAAGGAATTCCTATGAGCACCGCAACAACTGAACTCAATCATGCGACCGCGAATACAGCGGCCACCAAGTACGTTTACTTCTTCGGCGACGGCCATGCCGAAGGGCACGGCAAGATGAAAGACGAACTGGGCGGCAAAGGCGCCGGACTCGCCGAGATGACCAATGCGGGGCTGCCGGTCCCGCCCGGCTTCACCATCCAGACCGAGGCCTGCCGCGATTACATGCGTGACGGCAAGGTTCCTCCCGAAGTTGAGGGGCAGATGGACGAAGCGCTCAAACGCCTGGAGCAACTGCAAGGCCAGAAGCTGGGAGGCGCGGACAATCCGCTGCTGGTCAGCGTGCGCTCGGGCGCGAAGTTCTCCATGCCGGGCATGATGGACACCATCCTCAACCTCGGCCTGAACGACAAGTCGGTCGAAGGGCTGGCCAAGCGCAGCAACAATCCGCGCTTCGCCTATGACTCCTATCGTCGCTTGATCCAGATGTTCGGCAGTGTGGTGCTCGATATCCCCAAGTCCGCCTTCGAAGGAGTTTTTGACGGCAAGAAAAAGCAGAAGAAGGTGAAGCTCGATACCGATCTCGACGCCAAGGCGCTGCAGGAAGTGATCGCCGACTACAAGAAGGTCGTGAAGCAGCACACCAAGCGCGACTTCCCGCAGGATCCGCACGAGCAACTGGTGATGGCGCGCGACGCGGTGTTCCGCTCCTGGCAGAACGAGCGCGCCAAGCACTATCGCCGCATCAACAACATCGACGACATGCTGGGCACCGCGGTCAACGTGCAGGCGATGGTCTTCGGCAATCTGGGCGAGACCAGCGGCACCGGTGTCGGTTTCACGCGCAATCCCGCGACCGGCGCCAAGGAATTCTATGGCGAGTTCCTGATGAACGCGCAGGGCGAAGACGTGGTCGCCGGCATTCGCACTCCGGTGCACATCTCCGAACTCGAGAAGATCATGCCGCAGGTTTACAACCAGCTGCGCGAAATCACCACGCGCCTGGAAAAGCACTACCGCGACATGCAGGACTTCGAGTTCACCATCCAGGATGGGCGGCTCTACATGCTGCAGACGCGCAACGGCAAACGCACCGGCCGCGCCGCGGTTCGCGTCGCCATTCAGATGGTCGAAGAGGGGCTGATCACGAAAGAAGAAGCGATCTTCCGCGTCGAGCCCAATCAACTTTATGACTTCCTGGTGCCGAGCCTGGACGAAAAGGGCAAGGACATTGAAGTGCTCGCGACCGGTCTGCCGGCGTCGCCCGGCGCGGCCGTCGGCCAGATCGTATTCACCGCAGAGGAAGCGGTCGAGAGATACAACAAGGACAAGGGTGCAAAGCTGATCCTGGTTCGCGCCGAAACGACGCCCGAAGATATTGCCGGCATGGAAGTCGCTGCCGGCATTCTCACTGCGCGCGGCGGCATGACCAGCCACGCCGCCGTAGTCACGCGCGGCATGGGTAAGTGCTGCGTCGCCGGCGCAGGCGACGTCAACGTGGATGAGCACGCACGCGTGATGCGCGTAAAAGGTAAGACGCTGAAAGACGGCGACTGGATTTCGCTCGACGGCACAACCGGACGGGTGATCAACGGCAAGCTGAACACCGTGGCCGCGCGGCCAGACGATCCCGAGCTTCAGAAGCTGATGAGCTGGGCGGAGCCCTATCGCCGCATGGGCGTTCGCGCTAATGCCGACATCCCGCGCGATGCCTTGCAGGCGCGCGCTTTCGGCGCCGAGGGCATTGGCCTGTGCCGCACCGAGCACATGTTCTTTGCCGAGGACCGCATTCCACATATGCGCGCAATGATCATGGCGACCACCGAAAAAGATCGCCGCAATGCATTGCGCAAACTGCTGCCGATGCAGCGCAACGACTTTATCGGACTGTTCCGCGCGATGGATGGTTACGGGGTTACCATCCGCACCCTTGATCCGCCGCTGCACGAGTTTCTGCCCAAGCGCGAAGAGCTGCTGGTGGAGATCACGCGCCTGGAAGATACGAAACCAAAGTCACCCAAGCTGAAAGAACTGCGCACCATCCTGAACCGCGTCGAGCAGTTGCACGAGCAGAACCCGATGCTGGGACTGCGCGGCTGCCGGCTGGGTATTGCCTATCCTGAGATCACCGAGATGCAGGCGCGCGCCATCTTCGAAGCGGCGGTAAAGGTCGCCAAGGAGGGGGTGAAGGTCAAGCCGGAGATCATGATCCCGCTGACGACTGGCCTGAAGGAAATGGCCAACCAGTCGGCGATCGTCCGCAAGGTTGCCGACGAGGTCTTCGCCGAGAAGGAACACAAGGTGGAATACCTGGTGGGTACCATGATCGAGCTGCCGCGTGCCTGCCTGGTCGCGGATGAGATCGCCAAGGACGCCGAGTTCTTTAGCTTCGGCACCAACGATCTTACGCAAACCACCTATGGCTTCTCGCGCGACGATGTCGGCAAGATCCTGAACTTCTACCTTGCCGAGGGCATACTGAAGCAGGATCCGTTCATCGTGCTGGACCGCCAGGGTGTGGGCGAACTGGTGAAGATCGGCACCGAGCGAGGCCGCGCCACGCGTCCCGATATCAAGATCGGGATCTGCGGTGAACACGGCGGTGAACCGTCATCGGTCGAATTCTGCGCCGAGCAGGGCTTCACCTACGTTTCCTGTTCGCCGTTCCGCGTGCTCACGGCGCGTCTGGCGGCAGCACAGGCGGGCGCAAGTGCGGAGCTCAAGATAGAAGGCGGGAGGACCAAGTAGCCGTTCGTTGTCACTTTCAGCCATCAGGAAAGGCTCGGAGAAACCCGGGCCTTTGCTTTTCTCCCGGTCGCAGTCACAAACGTTTTCAAATCCTGCTCGTCACACTAGACATTTTTTGGCTTGTTTCTAGGTATTTCTACGAGTATAAGTGGTTCGCCTTCCCGTGTAGTCTGGCGAGGTCTTGAAGGATTCACTGAATCACCAGTCCGGCGTCCGCCGGAATTCAAAATCCCTATGTCCATAACGGAATAGACGCTGCGAATGGAGGAATCCCTGTGAAACCAAAGCTATTCTCGATTGCAACCTGCGTGGTGCTGTGCGGAAGCATGATGTATGCCGCTACTGCTACCAAGCAAATTCCCAACGGCCAAAAGGCCAAGATCACCGGCGAGATCATGTCCCGCGATGCTGACATGCTGACGGTGCAGGAGAAGGGCGGCAGCACCGTGATCGTCGATCTTGAGGACAATACCCAGTACAAACGCGTGAAGGGCGCGTTTCGCCTGCGCCGGTCCGACATGGATGCGACGGCCATGCTGCCTGGACTGACCATTACCGCCGAAGGGATGGGCAACGAGAGCGGGCAGTTGGTCGCTTCGAAGATTACCTTCAATCCCGATGTGTTCAATATCGCTGTAGCACAATACCAGATGAGCCAGCAGAACAAGCAGGCTGCTGCCAACGCGCAGAACACGGCGAACCAGGGCGTGCAGCAGGCGCAGACGGCGCAGGCTTCCGCCGATCAGGCGCAGAGCACAGCCAATGCTGCCGGCAAGACCGCTGTGGCCGCGGGCGCGCTCGGCCTGATGAACGCGGAAGCGGTGCAGATGGTCAATGAGCGCGTTTCGGATATCGGCGAATACAAGACCGTGGTCGAAGCCGGCGTCTATTTCCCGACCGGCCAGTCGACCCTCGACGCCGCCGCGAAAGCTGATCTCGATAAGGTGGCGCAGGCGGCGTTGTCCACCGATCACTACATGATCGAGGTCGCCGGCTACGCTTCCAGCACCGGGACGCAGGCAGAGAACCAGAAGCTGAGCGATGCGCGCGCTGCGGCCGTCGTCCAATACCTGCGCAATAAGCAGAATATTCCGATGCGCCGCTTCCTGGTTCCCGCGGGATATGGTGCGAACCACCCGGCGGCGAGCAACACCGATGCCCAGGGCCGCGCTCTCAATCAGCGCGTCGACGTGAAGGTGCTGGTCAACAAGGGCCTGAACCAGAGCATGTAGAAGTCAGTTCTGACTCAGAAAAGAGGCCGCGCAATGCGGCCTCTTTGTTTGTCAGTTGGCGGTTGTCAGTTTCGGCAAGCAATGCTCTGCGGGACAACTAACAACTGACAACTGCCTCTTCACTGTGTCTGCTGTAACTTCGCGATCAGCTTCTGCGCCAGATTCTCTTCTGATTCCGACCACAGCACACGGCCGCTGGCGGCGCAGTTCTTTTGTACGGAGTTGGAGAACGCAATCAGCTTCGCGATGTTGCTGCGAATGTGCTGTTCTAACGCCGCCGAAACCTTAGGTCCTTCATAGACGAACAAGGAGTCGAGGCCGAAGTCGACCTCGATGTGGCCGTCGTCGGTGTAGATCCCGTCGTCAAACTGCACACCGTGCACCAGGAAGCGGACGGCCGAGGGGCGTTGCACCCAGGCATCACCCTGCGCGTCATTGTTTGGCACCCAGAGGTCCCAGAATGCCTCGAAGACGAAGGCAAAGTCGTCATGAACAAACTCGCTGGCCACATCGACCGCTTCTTCGGGCGAAACACCGGGATCGAAGCGTCGCTCCAGCACCGTTGGCTCGATCCAGGCGACGGGATGAACCGACAGATAGGTGACGCCCTCGCGCATCGCCGAAAAGGGAAACTGACGCAGCACTGAAACCGTCCGCGGCATCATTTCGCCTTCGCGGAAGCTGGGGAACCAGATGCTGAGATAGAGCGAGTCTGCCATCGCGGTATTGTAGCAGCGGAAACTGAGGGGGAGTCCACGTCAATTGCGTATTCACAACAGCTGCAGGAACTCGTCGACCGAGAGGCCTGCCAGGCGAATCAAGGCTCTCAATGTTCCTACCGAGAGTTCCTTGTGTTGCGGAATAGAGAGGTTGACGCGAACGCCTGACTTGACCAGGACCAGATGACTTCCGACCTGTCCGATTGCATGCCAGCCAGCTTTTTCGAAAGCCTTGCCGCTTCCTTGCCGGAGATGTTGGCGAGCTTTCCCATCGCCCTTATACGGCAACAACCAATGGTTTTTCCTGCGGCGGAAGCGAAAGGAGCGCCTTTTGATCTTCGGCCCATAGCCATGCGGTGATGGCCTCTTTAATGTTATCGAGGGCCTCTTGCTCGTCACGGCCCTGCGAAACACAGCCCGGAAGGGCCGGGCATTCGGCGACTATCCAACCATCTTCAGCCCGTACCAGGGAAACGTGAAAGAGCATTCATCACCTCAAGGCGCTATTTTAGCCTACCAACCCATGTCCGCATCAAAAGTGTTGTCCTACAGCATTTGATGCTGTCAGTGATAATCCTCATACCGAAAGTAGACGGCGAGCAGAATTCCAAAGCCAAGCACAAGAGGGCCGCCCCACCCGGTTGTGAACCACGCCAAGCCAGCGCCGAGCGCCAGGATAAATACAGGCGGAATCTGCAACCACCTTGGCCAACCCTCCGGCTCAGCCATGCCAGCAACTCCCTACGCTGCCGCCCTTACGCCGTTAGCTTCTTCTTCGCTTTGAGCTCCTCCAGCAGCGCATCGATCTTCTGCTCGCGCTCCAGCGCATGCAGCCGGCCCTCGAGGTCATCGCCCAGGATCTCGTGTTTTGCACGACCCAATGCCTCCTCGTGCGCGACCTTTGAGCGCATACGATCGAAGGTGCGACTCTCGCCATCGGGGGTGAGCTGCGCATCGGCGGCGCGGCTGACCGCACGCGAGCGGCGATGTTGCGCGATCAGCAGATCGGCCTTGGCACGCGCCTCCGAAAGCTTCAGCTCGAGCTTCTTCAGCGCGGCCTTCAGCGCCTCGACCTGCGTGTCCTGATCGGCAATCTGCTGATCGAAGTTCTCGGAGAGTTGCTGAAAACTCATGGCTCGCTCCAGCGCAGCACGGGCCAGTTCGTCATCTTTCTTGTCGACGGCGAGCTCCGCCTTGCGCATCCAGTCGGCATGCTTCTCGGCATTGTCCTTTTTCTTTTTCTCCAGCAGATGCAGGTCAGCCAGTGCAATCGCCACCTGGGTCTTCACCTGCATGAACTGGTTTTCCATATCGAGGATGACCTGCTTCAACATTTTTTCCGGATTCTCCGCGCGATCGACCAAATCGTTCAGGTTCGCGCGAACCAGCGTTGCCACTCGATCGAGTAATGCCATAACCAACTCCTTTCCACAGCCAGCGACTAGCAGCTGGCACTTAGCTTGAATGCCCCACCCTCTCGCGTTCGGCAGGCGAGAGGATGGGTCGCGAAAATAATCAGTTCCCTGCTCCCGCTGCCTTTGCCTTAGTTTGGTCCTCCGCGGGCGGCAGCTTGTCCGGCTTCGGCGTCCTGTCGCCGATGGTGCGGATCTTGCCCAGCAGCTCCGACATCTGCATGCCCGACAGCGCCTCAAACAACGCCGGCACCTGTGCGGCAATCTCCGTAATATCGCCGGTGATCTTGTTCAGGCCGGCCGAGTGGCCATTCCCGGTCGAGACGACCGTGATCTTGTCCACGTTCGCCAGCGGGCTGGCCAGCGCTTTCACCACCTCCGGCAGTCCCGTGATCAACTTGTCGACCACCGCGGCCTGGTTGTACTCCTGATAGGCTTCGGCCTTGACGTTCATGGCGCGGGCCTCGGCATCGCCCTTCTTGAAGATGATCTCGGCTTCGGCTTCGCCCTGGGCGCGAATCGAACTGGCGCGACCTTCGGCTTCCACCGTCAGGCGCTGGCGTTCGGCCTCGGCGAGCGTCTGAATGCGCTGGCGCTCAATTTCCGCCTGCTTCAACACGGTCGCGATCAGTTCCTTCTCGCGACGGCTGATCTCGGCCTCCTGCACCTTGATTTGCGCCTCTTTCTCGACCTGCTGGACTTTGACCGCCTCGGCCGTCACTTGTTGCTGCATGACATTGGTCTGAATCTCGTATGCTTTGTCGGCCTGGGCCTGCTGCTTTTTGATCAGCTCGTTGTAGCTCGCTTTCTTGACCTCAAGGTCGCGTTGCGCTTCCGCCTGGCGGGCCAGAGACGCAGTTTCGGCAGCTACACGTTCCTGATCGGCTTGTGCCTTGGCGGTGGCCGACTCACGCAATGCGATGGCACGCCGGATGGCGGTGTCGCGTTCCGCTTCGGCCGTGGCGACATCGGCGTCGCGCTTAATACGCGCGATGTCCGGCTTGCCCATGTTGGTGATGTACTCGTTCTTGTCGCGAACTTCCTTGATGGTGAACGAAATCACCTCCAGCCCCATCTTGTTCATGTCGTCGGCACAGGTCGAGCGCATGCGGTCGGCGACCATCTCCGGCTGCTTCACGATCTCTTCGACGGTAAGCTGGCCGATGATGCCGCGCAGGTGACCTTCCATCACGAGGCGAATCAACGCCTCGCGATCCGGCGGCGTCTTGGTGAGAAATTGCTCCGAGGCGGTGAGAATCGATTCCGGATCGGATTTCACTTTGATCTGCGCCACCGCTTCGACGGTTACAGCAACACCTTGCTTGGTGTACAGGTCCTGTTGCGGCGCGACGTCGAACGACATCAGTTCGAGCGAGAGCTGACGGCAGTTCTCAACCATAGGAAGGATGACCGTGCCGTGCCCCTTGATCACTCGAATACCGCGAAAGCCGTACACCACGAGACCCTCGTTTGGTCCGGCTTTGCGATACAGTTTGGCGAAGATGGCCATCAGCAGGATGATTGCTGCGACGGCGGTCCACGCGATGATTAAGACTTCAGTCGGAATGTGCGGCATAACGTCTCCTTAAAACCCAGCGGTTAGCAATTAGCAATTAGCTGTTAATGGCTGTCCTGAGAGCTCTCCTTTGGCTTGTCGATTTTGCTGTTCAGATCGTGTGAGGCGCGGAATAGGAAGTAATACGGATACCTGCCCGTCCAGCGGATGTAGGAAACCATTGTGATAATGCTCCACACGGTGATGAACACAAAAAGTGCTACGAACCAAACAGCGATCACGCCCCAGATTAGATCTGACTTCTGCGCGCGCACAGGGAGCGCCCACGCGATTAACATGAGGCCAAGCCACGCCGCGAATGACGCAACCAATGCTCGCGTGCCTTTCCGATACAAAGCTTCGTAGCGGTTCATTTCTCAGATGACCCTTTACGTCGAATTCCGGGTTGGGCGACGACCTGCCTTGGCTAATTGCTAATGGCTAAATTGCTACGCGCTAATTGCCGGCCGCTCCGCGGCCCGCCATCTCGTCCCACCGCCGTACGTAGGCGATGCCTTTCTCGTAGCGCGTGATAATGACTTCTGTTCCCTTGTCCAGTGCCGCGCCGTCTTCGCTGCGAACTCCGCAGGTGTGGCGCGTGCCTTCCTGCGAGAAGATCATTTCTCCGGTACCACCCGCTCGAACCGGGCTGACGATGCGGCCCAGCACGCCCACGCGTTCGTAGTCCGCCGGATCGAGTTCGCGATCGTGTTTCATCAACAGTTTCACCACAAACCAGAAGATGATGTTCGCGCCAACGATTCCGGCGATCACGGCAATCAGCAAAATCAGGCTGACCAACAGCGTCGAGTGGCGCGTCAACAGGTAGCCTGCTCCGCCAAACCAGATCAGAAACGCGGCGATGGTGCCGAAGTTCAGGAACGGCATCTCCGGGCTCGGTGCTCCAGCCTGAGCGCCCCCCGCCGCCTGCGGCGCGCCAACGTGTCCGCCATGCGGCATCGACACATGCGGCGTATGAATCGGCACATGCGGCGTGTGAATATTCATGTGCGGCACATGCCAGCCTCCGCCGAGGAACGCCAACACCGTCAGCGTCACGCCCACCAGGAAGCAAACGAGATAGAAAATCGCCCATGCCGTCATAATTTCGCTCCAGCGGATTTCGCCGATCCGCGGCCGCGATGCGAGCCCGCAGCCAAGCCCGGCTTCAGCACCTCAGCCAATCGCTCGACCAGTTCGGGCGTTTCCAGAATCGCCCCCAGCAGCACCAGACATTTGCGCGTGTCGCTGTGTTTCGCCAGCTGCAACAGCGCGTAGCTCAGCTCGGGATCGCGCGCGAACTGCTCGGCGCCGGTAATCAGCCACAGATCCAGCCGGTCTTCCGTGGCTCGCAGATCGCTGGTCAGCTCGGTGTGATACCCCTCGGGATCGTCCACCAGATAGCCCGGATGCACTTTGAAAAAGCGCGCCAGCAACATGCGCGAGGCGTTGGTCAGGTGCGGCCGCGCGCCGCTCTCGATTTGCGACAGATACGATTGGCTAAGCCCTTTGCCCGTTTCCTTCTTCAACGCCCGCGCCAGGTCCTGCTGGGTCATCTCGCGGTCCATGCCGCGCAAGGTGCCCTCGACCAAACGCAGGTAACGAAGCTTCTCGCCCAATTTCATATTGCGATTTGTAATTTTACTATTGCAATCTGCAATGTCAAGAACTGAATTTCCTGCGGAATGAGGACCTTGCGGAAACAGCGGATTTCACCACCGAGACAACGGAAGCACAGGGGAGGGGGGCCGAAGATCCGAGAAGACAGAGGTGATATCAGGTGGGGCGGCGCTTCACAACCACCGTGCGCCAACCATTGACCTACCGCGCAAAGTACAACAGCCCGAAGATGTACAGCCAGAGCAGGCCCATGAAGTGCCAATACCACGACGCCACGTCGATCACCAGGCGACGCGTCTCGGGGGGCTTGTGCAGCCACGTGGTAATGCCGGCATAGAACAGCGCCAGAACTCCACCCAGCAGGTGGATGGCGTGCACGCCGGTGAGGATGAAGAAGAACGATGTGCTGGTGTTCGACGCGAAGTTAGCGTTGTGCTGTTCCAGAAATCGCCAGGCGTATCCCTGCCCCGCGAGAAAAATCACACCGAGCAAAGCCGTGGTCCAAACCCAGAGCGATACGTGGTTGCGCTCTACGCGGATTCCAGGAATATCGGCGATCGGCGCCAGCGCGACATCTTCGGCGGCGCGGCGACGGGCCACTTCCAGGCTGGCGCTGCTCAGCAGCAGGACAAACGTGTTCACCAGCAGAATCTGAACCGGAAGGTTCAGCGGAACCCAATTGCTGATGTAGTCGTTGTGTGCCGGATCCCAGACGGCCCCGGCTTTGCGTACGACATAAGCCGTGGTGAAGGAAACGAAAAGCATCACCACGGAAGACAACGCGAGCAGGAGTCCCAGCCGATATCGCCGCAGCCGCTCGCCGTAGCTGGGGTGGTCATCGCCACCGCCACGGCCACCGCTGCCACCCCACCCGCCCGGCCAGTTGGCGGTAGGGCCGCGGCCTCCATTTCCGAATGAGGGGTTCGGCTCGCGAACTCTTACGTTGCGGCTCATCTTGACCACGCAGGCGCCAGTAACCGGCTGCAACCAGCTCAGAATCGGCAAGGTGGCAGAGGCGGAGACGGGTGCGATCTCCTACTTTGCCTGATCCTGGGCGATGTCACAAGCCTCTGTGACATTTTGATGCGGGGCTCCATGGATAGAAACACATAATTCGGATCGTCCTTGCGTTCTATTCAATTGTTGCTGATGGCATACGGCCAAGGGCGCGGCGAATTCCGAACTGCTGACCTTCGATGGGCAATGGATTTGTCGGCCCTGCGGATTTTGTCCAGTCACCTGCCCTATAATGGAATGTTCTCCCCTCTGTTCTCATCCATTAAGTAAGGGGTATTGATGGCTACAACTGAATTTGCCGTGCACGGCGCCGATCAGCGCGCCGGGCGTGGCCCTGTCGTCAATGATTTCAGCATCCAGGTCGCCACGGTAAACGGGTCGGGATCGCAGAGCGCCAACACGGTGCTGCTGCGCACGATTTTTCAGATGGGAGTGCCTGTTTCCGGCAAGAACATGTTCCCCTCGAACATTGCCGGGCTGCCGACCTGGTACACCATCCGAGCCAGCAAGAAAGGCTATATCGCGCGCAAGAAGGAAATCGATTTCCTGGTCGCCATGAATCCGGAAACGGCGCGCGAAGACGTGATGTCGCTCGAGGCCGGAGCGGTTGCGCTGTACGATGAGCCACTCAAGCTCAGCGAACTCCGCTCCGACCTGACCTTCTATGCCGTTCCCTACGACAAAATCACCGCCGCAGTCTGCACCGAATCCAAGCTGCGCAAACTGGTCAAGAACATGGTTTATGTCGGGGTAGTGGCCAAGCTGCTGAACCTTGACATGGCGGAGGTCGAAAAAGCGGTGCGGCGGCAGTTCGCGAAGAAGGCGAAAGCGGCGGAGCTGAACTGGAATGCGGCGAAGGCGGGATACGACTATGCCGCGGCGTCGCTGACTAAGGCCGATCCGTTCACCGTCGAGCGCATGAACAAGACCACCGGAAAAATCATCATCGACGGCAATTCGGCGGCGGCGCTGGGAGCAATGTTTGGTGGAGTGACGGTAGTGACCTGGTACCCGATCACGCCGTCATCCTCGCTGGTCGAAAGCCTGATTGATTACATGAAAGAATACCGTCTTGGCGACGACGGCAAAGCAACATTTGCCATCGTGCAGGCGGAAGACGAGCTTGCGGCGATCGGCATGGTGTTAGGCGCAGGCTGGGCGGGGGCACGGTCAATGACCGCGACGGCTGGCCCCGGCATTTCGTTGATGTCGGAGTTCTCCGGGCTGGGGTATTACGTCGAGATTCCCGGCGTCATCTGGGACATCCAGCGCGTCGGGCCTTCCACCGGGCTGCCGACTCGCACGTCGCAGGGCGATATCTCTTTCGTGGCCAGACTCTCGCATGGGGACACGCGCCATCCCATGCTGATCCCATGCGATCCGGCCGAGTGCTTCGCCATGGCGGGCGACGCCTTCGATCTTGCCGAACAGCTCCAGACTCCCGTCTTTGTCATGTCGGACCTCGACCTCGGCATGAACAATTGGATGTCGGAGCCGTTCCAATATCCCGAGAAGCCGCAGAATCGCGGTAAGGTCCTGGGCAAGGAAGACCTCGAGCGGCTGGGTGGATTTGCCCGCTACAAAGATATCGATGGCGATGGTATTGGGTACCGCACCTTGCCGGGAACGGACCATCCTGGGGCAGCGTGGTTTGCGCGTGGCAGCGGGCACAACGAGAAGTCGCAATATAGTGAGCGTCCCGACGACTATGCCAACAACATGGACCGGCTGGCGCGAAAGTTCGATACCGCGCGCGGCCTGGTGCCGCGTCCCGAGATCGTGCGCAATGAAGGCAACGCGATCGGCATGATCGGGTATGGGACTACGCATCACGCGGTGGTGGAAACCCTTGACCAGCTGCAGAACGAATACGGCGTCAAGTGTGACTATCTGCGGCTGCGTGCCTATCCCTTCACGCGCGAAACATACGAGTTCATCCACTCGCACGAGCGGATTTATGTTATCGATCAGAACCGCGATGGCCAGATGATGGAACTGCTGAAGCTCGATGTCGCGGTACCGGACATCTCCCGGCTGCGTAGCGTGCGCCACTACAACGGGCTCCCGATTGACGCGCGCTCCATCACCGACGAGATCATCTCCCAGGAGGGAAAGTAATGGCGACCACGCCAACGACAACGCCGAATGGCAAGACCAACCGGATTGGGTTGACGGTGCTGGATTATCGCGGAGGAAAGACGACGTTGTGCGCCGGCTGCGGTCACAACGCGATTTCCGAGCGCATCATCGACGCGTTTTATGAGATGGGCATCGCACCCGAACGCGTGGTCAAGATGTCCGGCATCGGCTGCTCGTCAAAGAGTCCGGCGTACTTTATGGGCCGCTCGCACAGCTTCAACTCGGTGCACGGGCGCATGCCGTCGGTTACGACGGGAGCGGTACTCGCGAATTCGAAGGTCGTTGCGCTGGGTGTAAGCGGCGACGGCGACACCGCGTCGATCGGCGTCGGACAGTTCGTTCACCTGATGCGACGCAATCTGCCGATGATCTACATCATCGAAGACAACGGCGTATATGGTTTGACCAAGGGCCAATTCTCGGCAACAGCGGATTTGGGATCGACGCTGAAGACCGGCGTGATCAACGATCTGCCTCCGATCGATACTTGCGCTCTGGCGATTATGCTGGGCGCAACCTTCGTCGGACGCTCATTTTCAGGCGACAAGAAGCAGCTACACACCATGCTGAAGGCGGCGCTTTCGCATCGCGGCACGGTCATGCTGGACGTGATCTCGCCCTGCGTCACCTTCAATGATCACGAGGGCTCAACCAAGTCGTACAAGTTCATCAAGGACCATGAAGAGCCGCTGCACGACATGAACTTTGTGCCTCACTTCCACGAGATCGACGTCGATTACGAGGAAGGCGATAGCATCAACGTCACCATGCATGATGGCTCGACGCTGCGTTTGCGCAAGCTGGAGAGCGACTACGATCCAACCAACAAGACCGAGGCCATCAAGCGCATCATGGAATCGCACGGCGCCGGAGACGTGCTGACCGGTGTCATGTACTTGAACACGACGGCGCCCAATTTCCTCGACATGATCAACATGACGGACCGGCCCCTGGCCACACTTCCCGAGAGCGTCACTCGACCTTCGCGCAAAGTGCTGGAGGAGTGCATGAAGGAGCTACAGTAACGCAGCCTCAGGTCTGCCGCAATCAGTCCGGATTCTTGCGGATCTGTCATCGACAATTCGCCGCCTCACTCGCTGGGCGCAACGCGTTTAAGCGACAGAAATCGAGCCATCGTCCAGTAGAGTAGAGCACCCGACGCACTCCCGATGGTGTTAGTAAAGATATCAGTCCAGCCGGAGTAGCGAGTTGGAAGAAAAGACTGGAAGTACTCAATTGCAAAGCTGGTTGCAATTCCAATCATAATCGCAAACACTTCAGCTCTTCTAACATTGAGTACGGTACCAAAATATGCGCTGCATATAAATCCCAGCGGAATGAATCCCAATATATTGATGATTACATCGTCCACATAATATCGCTCGCTACGAAACTCTGTTATGGGAGATTCGAAGCGTAAGTGGTCTACAACTTCGAAGCGGTTCGGGATGAAGAGATCTATTCCCGGGGAAACCGCACTTGGAATAGTGTTACCAGCATGCTGGTCAAAGAGATAGAGTGCGGCTATCCCCTGGGACTGGCTCACGGTTGGTTTGCCGAACTGCCTCCAGCTTGTGTAATCGCGCTTGACCTGCTCAGAGTTTAGCGCTGTTGTATAGATCGCCAGCCCTTTTAAATCACCTTGCCAACTATGATCGCGGAAAGGTGAATTGGCCAGTATCAATTGTCCAGAGAAAGCTTGCAGAGAAAGAGGGAGTTGCCGCGACTCAGCGGCACTTTCCCCATCGATATATATTCGGGTGTTCCGGCCATCCGAGGTAACTGCAATCAGAAAATCGCTCTTGCGAAAAACGTTCTTGACGACGAGTTCACCGGATGTCCGCTGACCTGCCTCGATAACACGAACGACGAGGTCGGCGTAGTCTTGCTCCACAACGAATTGTCGCTTCTCTACCGGCCTGTAAAAGGTCAGGAGGGTGCCCGTGGTCCAGACACGTTGCGGCCTCACCCACACCACCAGCGTGCAACTTGGTCCTCGATCGCTCGGAAAATCGAAACTGCTCGAACTCAGCACCGTTCCATGACTTCCAAACCGAATGCCATTTCCGTTTTTCAGCCACGTAACGTCATTCTTGGGGACCGAAAACGGCCATAGGCCGGCTGTCAAAGTCGCGCCGAGGACAAGCAAACAGGCCGCGAATATTGCACTATGCAAAGCTTTTTCATCAAATACCAAAGCTGTCACCGATTCGATTACGAGCGAAGCCACAGCCCGGGCTCAGTGTATCGCCCTAATGTAATAGGACGCCACAACGTCACAGGCAAAGTTGAAGGAATGACTGGCAGCAGATATCGAAGTGTCTAACCTTATCCATAATTACCTTCGTAGCCCGTGGTTAGCTTCACACCGTCGCTGCATTGGTTGAAGGTCTAGGCAGCTCCGAAGTTCCTTTCTTGCGGTTGAGCGCTACTCTCAGCCACATTGTCTAGCCTTCACAAGCCGCCTGAGGGTTCGACAAGCCGGATCGCATTCATACGAACCGCCCATCTGCCCCACGCCTCGGAGTTGTTAGCGGGCCGTCTCGGACATCTTGTTCGGCAATGGCGCGGACCCGGAACTGCCTGATAAGGCGTGGTTACTATGATGTTACCTTCGTAATCGAAACTAAGCTTTTATGGGACTAGTAAGACAGCTCGTTCAACTACACTCGAACTCGCTATCCGTGTCGCCGGATTCGTTACTGTGTACAACCGGTAGCAAGCACATCCTTGATAGTGGGTATGTAAATGATTCTAAAGCATCTTATTCGCGGCCTCATCTATTGTGGTTTGTCGCTCATCGTGCCGCTCACACTCGTGAATGATTTAGCGGCACAAACACCAGCGGCTGAGTGGACATTTTCCGAAGGCTCAGGTAACACAGCAGCTGACTTATACGCGCCGAATCACCAGGCAGTATTGTCGAAAAACGTCCGCTGGGTATCCGGAACGAGCGGCTCGGCGGTCTCTGCCAACGCTGCGACTAAGGGCTATGTGGCAGTCCCTGCTGTCGATCTGCGGGACACAAACGGAGTCACTGTCGTACTGTGGGTGAATCGGAGCTATAGCAAGGACGGTGGCGGCGTATTGTTCGAGACGGGCGGCAGCTCTCAGGACTCTACCACCGGATTCGCATTATTCCCCGACGATGAAACGTGTCACGGACTTCGTGCTGTCCTCCGGGGCAATGTAGGCACGACTGAAAACTGCTACACCCAGCCTTCGTCTGGCGTCTGGCATCAGCTCGCAGCAGTGTTTGACAAGACGCAGACCGGCGGCGATCAAGTCAGCCTTTATATCGATGGCGAGTTGCAGAATCCTTCATGGAACGTTGCTTCTGCAACCAATACCAACGACTTCGGGAAAAATACTCTATATCTGTTTTCGCGCGCAGGAGGCTCATTATTTAGCTCGGGAACAGTGAAAGATCTCCGCATTTACAGTCAGGCTCTGCCGAGTGACGAGATTCAGCAGATCTATCAGGGCTCACAAATGTTGTCGCCGGTGCAGTCCATCAGTTACATCCAGGGCAACTATGCCACACCGCAGTCGGCGCAGACCAGCGTGAGCGTTACTTACAATGCTGCGCAAACCGCCGGCGACCTGAATGTTGTCGCAGTGGGTTGGAACGACAGCACAGCAACGGTTACAGCAGTAACCGACTCGAAGGGAAACACCTATACCCGCGCGGTGGGACCGACAATTCAGAGCGGAGTCGCCACCCAATCGATTTATTATGCCAAGAACATCGTGGCAGCAGGAGCTGGGACAAACACCGTCAAGGTGACTTTTTCCACCGGCGCGACTTCTCCCGACATTCGGATACTCGAGTACAGCGGAGCAGACCACAATAACCCGGTCGATGTAACGGCCGCCGCGACCGGCAACAGTTCAAGCAGCAACAGCGGCAACGCAACCACGACCAACGCGACGGATTTGATTTTCGGTGCGAATCTGGTTCAGACCATCACCACGGGTCCCGGCACAAACTTCACCAAGCGCATGATAACCGCACCCGACGGAGATATTGCGGAAGATCGATTGGTGGGATCGGCCGGCAGTTATAGCGCGTCCGCGCCGGTCAGTCCATCCGGCAAGTGGATCATGCAGATGGTCGCGTTTCGAACCCCGACTGGCTTCAGTATCGCGGCATCCCCCAGTGCCCTCACTATCGCGCAAGGAAATCAAGGTACCTCAACCATTACAACCAGTATTGCCAGCGGATTCAACAGTGCCATCAGTCTCAGCGCGACAGGCGTCCCCAGTGGCACAACGGTAAGCTTCAATCCCAGCACGATACCTGCACCGGGCTCGGGCAACTCGACAATGACAATTAGTGTAGGAGCGAGCACGGCGCCGGGTGCCTATCCCATCACGGTTACGGGTACTGCCGGCGCGACACAGCAGAGCACAACAGTGACGCTCACCGTCACTGCACCGAGCTTCACAATCTCAGCTAGCCCTTCCACGCTGAGTATCGCGCAAGGAAGTTACGGAACATCGACGATCACGACAAGTATCAGCGGAGGGTTCAATAGCTCGATCGCTCTGTCAGCGACCGGAGCTCCCAGTGGAGCAACTGTCAGCTTTAATCCAAGCACAATTCCTGCTCCGGGTTCCGGCACTTCAACGATGACGATAACGGTCGGTGCCAGCACGCCAGCCGGTAGCTACCCGATCACAGTGAAAGGCAGCGGAGGCGGGATTCAAGAATCAACTACTGTCACCCTGACGGTAACTTCATCAGCAACGTTTACGATGTCAGCTTCTCCGACCTCGCTCACGATCAGCCAGGGAAATCACGGAACCTCCACCATCACCACGACGGCCCTGGATGGCTTTAACAGTTCCATCGTGTTATCCGCGTCGGGAATGCCCTCAGGCACAACTGTAAGCTTCAATCCCACCTCGATACCCGCACCAGGTTCGGGAACGTCGACGATGACGGTCACGGTCGGCGCCAGCACTCCGACCGGGACTTATCCCATCACGGTCACCGGAAATGGTGGTGGTGTCCAGCAAAATGCGGTTGTGAGTTTAACCGTGACCGCGAACTCCGGCGCGATCACTTATGTTCAAGGCAATTACGCCACACCACAATCTCCAGAAAGCACCGTGAGTGTGGTGTACACGGCTGCGCAAACTGCCGGCGATCTGAACGTTGTAGTGGTCGGATGGAACGACAGTACAGCTACGGTCAGCTCCGTCCATGACAGTAAGGGCAACGTGTACACGCTTGCCGTAGGCCCCACGATCCAGAGCGGACTGGCGACGCAGTCTATCTACTATGCAAAGAATATTGTGGCCGCCGCCGCCGGATCCAACACGGTTACCGTGACATTTTCCGCGGCTGCCACATCGGCTGACATTCGCATAGTGGAATACAGCGGAGCAGATCACAACAACCCGGTGGACGTAACCGCCGCTGGTTCCGGTAATAGCTCGAGCAGCAGCAGTGGATCTGCAACTACCACCAATCCTACCGATCTTATCTTTGGCGCCAACCTGGTACAGACTCTCACTACGGGGCCAGGCAGCGGCTTCACCAACCGTATGATCACCCAGCCCGACGGCGACATTGCGGAAGATGAAACGGTGACCTCGGCGGGCGGCTATTCCGCAACTGCCCCGGTGTCGCCATCCGGATCCTGGATCATGCAGATGGTAGCTTTCCGCACGCCAGTGACGGGAACCTTTACAATTTCGGCACAACCAGCGACATTAACTGTCGGTACCGGAAATCAAGGTTCGTCAACCATTACGACAGCAGTTACCGGGGGATTCAATAGCCCCGTCAGTCTATCGGCATCAGGTGCGCCTAGCGGCACGACCGTCAGTTTCAGTCTGAATCCGATTCCGTCGCCAGGCTCCGGTAATTCGACGATGACTATTACTGTGGGCGCTGGCACTGCTCCCGGAACTTATCCTATAACGGTCGTTGGGACAGGCGGCGGGGTCCAACAAAACACCACCGTAACGCTGACTGTTACCAGCGCGCCGACTTTCACGGTTTCGGCTTCGCCGAGTTCTCTTAGCGTAATGCAGGAAACACAGGGTACATCTACGATCACCGTAACGGTAAGCGGTGGATTTAACAACTCGGTCAGTTTGGCAGCCTCGGGTGTGCCTAGTGGCACCACCGTGAGCTTCAATCCGGTGACGCTTCCCGCTCCCGGATCAGGCAGTTCGACCATGACTATCACCGTCGGAACAACGCCGGAGGGTACCTACCCCATCACGGTTACAGCAACGGGTGGTGGAATTCATCAGACGGCGACAGTGAACCTAACAGTCGAAGCACAGGTTGTCCTGACCTGGACGGCAAGTCAGTCACCTGGCATCGCTGGATACAACGTGTTCCGTAGCACAACGTCGGGTGGTCCGTATACGCAGATTAATTCGGGTCTCGACACGACCACGACGTACAACGATTTGGCCGTTCAGGATGGGGTTACATACTACTACGTAACTACAGCAGTCAATAACGCAGGACAGCAAAGCAGCTACTCGAACCAATCGTCAGCCACTGTGCCATAAGCTATTCAACCATAGCGGAAGGGTCCTCGCATCAATGAGAGATTGGGTTGGGCTCGTAAGGGCTCAGCCCATTTTTAGCGCAGAACGCTACGGCCAGCCTGCAAAACACTCTACCAATGCAATTGCCTACCTTCATAAATCAACCAGACATGCTCAGGACTTCAGACTCCCAAGCTGCTTCCTAATATCGGCGGCAGCACTGTAATTAGGGTCCAGCTGCAGGGCCCGCTGCAAATGCTCACGGGCGAGCACGGGCTGTTTCATCTTCTGATAGGCCAATCCCAGGTGGTAGTGGATATCAGGACTGTCTGGTTGCTTTTGCTTCTGCTGAAATTTGAGCGCCTGCTCAAACAAATTCAGCGCAAGTGGGTACTCTGCCTTGTCGTAGTAAACCCATCCCAAGGTATCGGCTGCAGCCGGTGAGCCGGCCATTTCCGCATTTGCCACCTGGGCCAGTGACAAAGCGTCATCCAGATTGCCGCCGCTTCGCAGCAAGACATTGGCAAGTTGCAGTGAAGCAACCGGATTGTTAGGTGTGATGATGAGCGCCTGATGATATGCACTGCTCGCATCTGCCCAGTCCCGCTTAGATGCGTATAGATTGCCTAGCAAGATTGCAAATCCCGCATTATGGGGATAGCTTTTCATCGCTTGTTGGCAGGTAGCGATAGCCCGGTCCAATTCTCCCTTTGCCCACAAGACCTGCACCAGCTCCGCGACCGCGTCAGGGTTGTGCGAGTCAAGAGATATTGCCTTGTCATAAGCGACTATGGCGCCGTCCATGTCCCTTTTAAAATGAAACATCGCACCGCCCAGCAACTCGTAGAAGGCGCCGTTGTTCGGCGACTTAGCGATTTGCTGATTGGCAGCGCTTATTGCCTGATCAATTTTCTTTTGGGCGATGTAGGCATTCATCAATCCTCGTAGGGCGTCTTTGGAATTGACATTCAGCTCAAGGGCTTGTTTGTACGCTTTTACCGCGTCGCTGTATTGCTTTTGAGCGAACCGTAGGTTGCCCATTTCTACGTAGCCCAAGTAGCTCTGTGGCGCGACGTCTATGGCCTTCCGAACATCTGCCTCAGCAGCGGAAAGCTGATTGCGGTTCATTTCGGAAAGCGCGCGCAGCGCGTAGCCGTCGGGGGCACTGGGTTGTAAGCTAATAATCTGAGTTGCAGCTTCCGCAAGTCTGCCCGAATTTCCCTCGCGAAGGGCGGCTGCGGCCAGCGCCCGCTGGGCCTCTATCAGATCGGGACGCAGGCGCGTCGCCTCCGTCCATTCAGTTTCAGCCCCCTGTTCATCGCCTGATCTGTCGAAGGCAATGCCTAGAACGCAGTGGGCCTCGGCATTTTTCGGATCGCTGCTGATCACGTTTTGCAATGTTGCCGTGGCATCGTTCAGGTTCCCACTGCTGATTTGAAGCTTACTCCGCGTAACCAAAGCGTCGTTATCGTGGGGATTTGCCTGCAAGAGTTCATTGTTGAGTTTGCCCGCTTCATCCAGACGCCCCTTCTGAACGAGTAATTGAATGTAATTCTTCTCAACTTGGACGTCCTTCGGATGCTCTTTATACAAGCTTTCGTATTCGGCCAAGGCTTTGTCGATATTTCCGTTACCAAAATAAAAGTCGCCCAGCATGCGATATGCCGCAGAGTTGTCTGGAAAGTCCTGCTTGGCCTTTTGCAGGAGTTCCTCTGCTTCTTCGCTTTTCCCTTCCGCAACATATAGCCGGGCGAGCGCCGCCCGGGCATCCGGGTTCTTGGGATTCTTCTTGATGGCAGTCTGGAATTGCTGCTCCGCATCAGTAGACCGGCCGTGAGATTGGTAAAAAGCGCCCAACAATAAGTATGCCTGGGTTGCGTCTGGATTTAGTTCGATGACTTCCTTCAAGCTCGCTTCGGCGCCATCTGTCTGATTGAGATTGAGCTGCAATATCGCGAGTTCCAGGTAGAGACTCCAATTTGTCGGAGCCAGCGTAATGGCTTTCTGAACTTCCCTGGTTGCTCCGGACATGTCTCCTTTCCCTGCGAGGAGACTGGAAAGTGTGGAATGAACCGCTGGATCGTTGGGACGCTCTCGCAGCAGCCAATCCATTTGTTCCTGCGCAAGCTGAAAGTCACGGCTCAGTATCAGCAGATTGGCAAGCGCGAGACGAGCCTGGTAGTTCTGCGGCTGCAGTTCAATGGTCCGGTTGAACTCCTGGTATGCGGCTTGCGGTTTTTGCAGCTTCAGATAAGTTTCAGCCAATTGGTAATGTGCTTCGGCATAGCGGGGATCGATTTTTATCGCGTTAACAAACTCGATCGCTGCCTCCGCATATTTCCCTTTTTCTGAGAACTGCTGACCGGCGTGAAAGTATTTCTGCTTGCGCACGTTGGGATCCCGTGAACAATCAGAGAGAAGGAGGCACGCTACCAATGATAATGACAAGAGGTAAAGGTTACGATGACAGATCATTGTGAAGAAAGCCTCGGCGATTATGCGTCAGCTCGCCAGACACTCCCCTTTCGTTTGGCAATATAAACTAATGTGTCTCTGGGCGCGAGAAAAACTCAACCGCAGACATGAAAAGGAACGCGCAACTTCGCATTTGTCACTGTTTCGGAACATCCGCCGCAGGCGAGAGCCGGCTTACATGTGGAATCACTCATCAGAGGACGCTCATTGTCTGCGGTCGAGTCGCCTGGCAGACATCTTTCGACCTAAAGCGATTCGAGGTAGCAACGTATCATATTGACAGAGAGGGATTTCCTCGGGGGTTGCAACGGCTTGCAACCGGATGCAGAAATTATCATCCTTGACAGCTCTGGCATTCGCGCTAAGGTAAAACGTGCGGGAGAACTGTACCATTCTGCGTGATAGTGTTGTCACGCGTGGAAAGGCGGTTGAGGAGAGAGGAATGAAGAAGATCCTGCTTTTCCTGGGAACACTGACGTTTCTATTTTGCGCGTCTTCTGCGTTTGCTCAGATTGGCAACACGCAGATGTACTTCAACGGAGGATATCAGGGTGACGTCTGGAGCGGTGGACCGGAAGGCTCTGTCGCCACAGGCTTCTATGATGGCTCGATCAATGGAACAAATGTCGGGCCTGGTCAGTCATCGCCTGGATTCATTTGCGATGACTACTACGATAACGTCAACTCGGGCGAGCATTGGCAGGCCACCGGGTACCAAGTCTCGTCGCTCAATGCCGGCAACATTGGGCAGGACAGTCTGTTTGGTGGCGCGAATTGGTCGAGCGTAGTTAGCGGGTGGACCGGGATTCAGGGCTATCAGGCGCTGGCATATTTGGTAAATGATATGTTTACCAACGGTGTCGGAAATTCAAGCTTGCAGTCTTCGATCTCGCAGGCGCTCTGGTACCTGACTTCACTTGCAATTGGACGTGGATTCAGCCTGAGCTCTCTCGATGCTACCGCGCAAAGCTTGGTCAGCTATGTATGTACTCACAATCTACCGGGTCTGAGTACTTATACCGGACTCTTTCTCTACACGCAGCCTTTCAATCCGAGCGGACCGCAAGAAATGTGGGGCCAAATCGGTGTACCCGAGGGGGGAGCAGCCGCGGCATATCTGCTTATTTGTGGATTAACCTGCCTCGGAGCTTTCTGGCAATCGCGACGGCGCGGAAGCAAAGCCTCGGCCAACTTGTCTTGACGCTTGGCCATTGCTCGATCTCTGGCAGAAGTTCTTTAGTGGACAAAAAAGAGGCGCTCTTCCATGTGAAGAGCGCCTTAGTTGTTCTAGGCTGTATTATGAGAGTCTAGTAAGCTGGAAGATACTCTTCCAGCTGCGTAACGAGAGCATCGCATTTCACTGCCATCACAAACGTCCCCTCGGCTTCGCCGCTTTCCACGCGAACAACCCGGCCCTCGCCCATCAAATGCACTGGCCGGACGGATCGCTTGCCATGAACGCTCAAGACGAAAGCGACAGGTGTCTGTTCCGGCACCGCCAGTGCACTTCTCACCAGGAGTCCACCGATGCTCACGTTCTTACTAACGGTTTCGATCTGGGTGCTGGTGGAGCCAATCTGAAATTTGAGGCGCACGGGGAACTCCAATTCGAAACGGCGATGGTTGCGCCCGCGCCAATGTGAGAGTCCCTGAAACATGTCGATTGTGTCCATGTCGGGATTAAGCTTTCTTTCTGGAACAGCATGTAGCGTTACTGACAGCGGACCCAATGACTTGAACAGGAAAGCCAGCGCTGGAACGGCTGAGAGAGGTGGGTCACTGCCTCTCTTGAAGCCAATAGCTTGTTGGTACCATGTGGGTAGAATCTTAATGGTGACAGTTTGACCCTGAAGCTGTCAAATAATAAGGTTCACACACGGCGGCAGTAAGTGTCTAGCTTTGCTCAGATGTTAGATGCCGTCACCGCGCAACAGCCTTGGCTTGGTTCGACATTGTACTGACCTTGGTATTGGTCCCTACAGTTTGAGCCTCATAGATATAGGTATGGCCCGACAACACGTCGTAATCAGTGCAGGTAACTCCTATTATCGGACTATGAAGAGGGTTGAGCTGCTTGAAGTTGCTATGGTTTTTATAGCAATCGGGACCCATGTCGCAGCGAAATATGTTGTAGCCGGCGACAGCGCTTTTTGGCGAGGCACTGGGACTCCACGTCAGCTTGATACTAAGCGGGCGTGAACTGTCTGTAGATACAGCAGCAGAATCCTTGCGGTCTGCTGCTTGGCCGGCGGCCTGACTGGCCGATGCATGCTCTTCACCGCAACTTAGGCTGGCCTCCTTGCTCGTCGCATCCGAGGCTTTCCCCGCGAGCAATGTCGAGGTAAGCAAGAGACCCAGACAGCATGGTAGAAGCAGTTTTTGCCTCATTGCGCTCGACTATTCTATGCCCGATGTTGATACGCCGGCTAATGTCATTTTCATGGCCGCCGTCCCCCTTCGTTCCAGCCGACCTACGATTGCGATTAGCCCGAAGACTGCTGCCAGCGCAATCGCCAGAAACAGTACTCCTCCCTGGTGATGCAACGGACTGTTCAAAACTGCCGGATTTACGTAGGCACCGAGCGCTGCCAAAGTAAAAACCCGCAGCCCATTCTTGGCCACCGCAAGTGGCACGGCGCTGAGAATTACAGTCGTCCTACCCCAGAAAGAGCGCAGCAAGAGATAAGACATCACCATCGAGGTGACCATCAGCACCATGCTGGAGCGGATGCTGCTACACTCCTCAGCGACTTTGACCGTAAGTCCCGGAACAGTTATAGCTGTTCCGTTCTGCGTGACCGGCACACCGACAATCGCGAACAGTTCCGTGGCGGATGAAGCCGTACCCTGTTGCAGTAACTCAATCACCCGATGAAGGGCAAACTCCGGCATGGGAATAAGCCAAAAGAGAAAGAGTAGCGGGAAAAGCATTCGCCGGAAGAGTTGTTCACCGAAGCAAACCACGAACGACCCGATCCACCAAACTACCACGGCCAGCATCTCGATCGCCAGATGTACATCGGCGGTGAAGTTGGGGACTCTTCCCCACCGCAAACCGACAATACCGATCACGGCGGCTAACACCAGCAGAGCTGAACCTGCGCGCATGCTAGGTGCCGGCTTCCATTGTTGTTTTCGTCGTCCAACGGTGACAAGGGCGACGCTGATTGGAATGATCAAGAGGATGTGGGTATACGCATCATTCCGCAGAGCCAACGTGAAGGTTGTGCTGAGAGCATGGCCCCAAATCAGCAGCGACGCAGCACATAGGAGGCAAAAGCTCCGATTGGGAGTATTGAGACTCACTTCACCATACCTGGTGCGGACGTACTGGCGCGTCCATCAAGCACCTGCATTCTGGAACCGATTTCATATTCGATGTGGTCGCCGGCATCTCTGGCAAAAGCAATTACCGCCCGATCCGCTCCCGCGCCTTCGACTCGCCACGATCCGCCTCGGTTCACGAGCTTCATCTTGCTGCGGGCGCGCCACCACTGATCCACCTCGCCGGGAAGCGCGAACCATAGGCGCTCGCGGGCGGCAAGTTCACGCAACCAACCGAGCAGTTCGCAATACACTTTTCTGGCGCGTTTTTCGATCACATAATCCGGATGTATCAGAAAGTGGATTAACCCTCGTTTTCTCAAGATGATGTCGGTCTGTGACTTCCAGAGATCCGTCGAGTACTCCCGCAGCAAATGGAACAACATGTAATCCTGCGTAGTGGTGAGTGGAATCTCTAGAACGTCTTGTATGAAATATGGCATGACGGTGCAGCATCCACCGTGCTGTGGATCCAAATGAGCGGTATTAGGCACTGACATGTCATAGGAAAAATCCAACGAATCATACCAGTCGGGGTTGCGATATAGCACGGCGGCTCGAAATCCCTTCGCGCCATAGGTTTTTCGGTAGTGATTGATCTTAGCTGCCCGGCGTAGAAACTCCTGCCGATTGGCAAAGAGGTAGCCGTCATGGTTCAGGTCCTGAACGTTGACCTCGAAACCACGGTGGCGAATCTCCCGCAGTAGGTCGTCCTTAACCTGGTAGCGGTCCTCGGGTACCAGCTGAAACGAAGCCTTGATGCCGTATGCCTCATCGATGTCCATCAGGCCGCGGCAGAATTCGTAGCCGCGCCGACCCTCGACGTCATGGGTCATGACCACACAACTAGTCGCACCCTGCGGCCAGAACCAGATAAAAGGCATGCGATCGACGCCTTTGGTCTTCAGGGACGCGAGCAGCAACGCTTCACTCAGCCGCTCGACTGTCGTATCCACCGGCCAACGCGGAAAGACAGCCCTTCGCCAGCCATTGGCATATGCCCGCTTCAAACATCCGCGAGCCCCGGCCCCTAGGTATGGCCGAAGGAGGTAGTATGCGTCGCGAAGTAAGCGCTGCCGCCAACTCCACTGGCTCGGCTTAGCCTGCTCCGCGTAGCGTTCCAGGCGCAAATTGTCAATAACTTCGGTGGGATTGAACGGGAGCCGAAGGGTAGATCCGCTCTTTTGTATATCGCGCAGCGTACTGTAGAGCAACGTCTCGGAATCAGGTGCACGATACCCGCTAGAAGTCCGGCCATAACAGATTGCGTCATAACCGAAGCGGAAGTATCCTGAGTCAGCCGAGAGCGGGCCCGCAAGTTCACAGTTGAGGAACTCTTCAGGACAGCGGTAGCAATCCACCAGAGCCCGCGACATCGCACTTCCGGTATGCGACCCATTCCTGGGCTCGATATCTTCCAATGTGTACACCGCTGGGAGCGCCATAGGATTACAGTCGAGAGAACTTACTCAGCGGACTTGAACACTCAATTTTGCAAAGCCGTTGCAGGCGCAGCCTGTGCACCCTTTCCGAATCAGATGTGCAGAAGAATTGACTATGCTATGCTCCAGCTGTGATATGCAAGTTCACTTTACTCCAATGTGACGAATGCTGGGTTATTTGACGGCGACATTCACAACCGCGGCTGGACAAAATGCAAGTTGGCCAATCTTTCCTTTTGCTGCCTTCTCGGCTTGCTCACGGCCCATGTCCACATACTCAAAACCAGCAGCGCGCACCACCGCGGGGTCCAGCAGGTTGCGTCCATCGACGATAACGGGAACCTCCATCGAATCGCGCACCTCCCTCCAATCCAGCTCCCGATATTCCTGCCAAGGCGTCAAAACCAGCAGTGCTTGTGCGTCTCTGGCGGCCTCGTATGGAGAAGTGGCATACTCCAAGCGGCCATCTTTGCAAGGGATCTCTCGTTCGGCGGCGCGCATAGCCTGCGGGTCATGCACACGCAGCCTTACTCCTTCCTCCAACAAAGCTCTGACAATGCGGAGTGCTGGCGATTCCCGAATGTCGTCGGTGCCACCTTTGAACGCTAGGCCAAGCACCCCCATTTGCTTGCCTCGCAGTACCCACACCGTGTCGCGTAACTTGCGTAGGAAAATGTCTATGCGTTGCAGATTGATATTCTCCACTTCTCTAAGCAACCCGACATCAACCCCATGTTCGCGCCCTAAATACATGAACGCACGAAGATCTTTTGGGAAACAGTAGCCACCGAACCCAATGCCGGCATTCAGAAACTCTGTCCCAATGCGCGGGTCGAGTCCCATCCCCAGTGCCACCTGGCTCACATCGGCCCCAACGGCGTCGCACATATCGGCCACCATGTTGATAAAAGAAATCTTGGTGGAGAGGAATGCGTTTGCCGCATGCTTGGTTAACTCGGCTGTACTAATGTTGGTAACAAGGATACGGCACCCCAGCGGCCGATAAAGCTGCTCCAGCAGGTCTCGTGCCCTGTCCGACTCAACTCCGATCACCACGCGATCAGGATTGAAAATATTCTCGATTGCCCGACCTTCCTGCAGGAACTCCGGGTTTGAAGCTACGTCAAACTCACAACCGAGGTCATCGCGGCTTGACATTTTCGCAAACCGGGCAACAGTCTTCTTAATCCATTGCGCGGTGATGGCCGGAACGGTACTTTTTTCAACGATCAACTTGTAACCGTTCAGATTGCGCGCAATGGTGCGGACAATAGCCTCGATCTGGCTCAGATCGGCTTCGCCGCTGTCTTTTTGGGGTGTACCCACACAAACAAACAGGATGGTAGCTTCGCGAACCGCGTCTTCGACGCAATGTGTGATACTCAACCGATCACCCGTTAGTGCGCTGGAGAGCAATTGATCGAGGCCTGGTTCGTAGAAGGGTGCCCGGCCAGAACGAATCATCTCCACTTTGCAGGCGTCGTCATCCGCTCCGATAACCTCCCAACCCATCTCGGCAAAGCCCAGAGCAGTCGGTAGGCCCACGTGCCCAAGGCCAAGCACAGCAATTCGTAACTTATCCCCGCTAGATGTCCCTAGCACTTTGCCTCCTCAGATTTTTTAGGTTGTGCCGTCGTCGACCGGCCCCTGCAGGCCATAGACTTACGGCAGAAGTCCAAACGCCGTAAGCTGTGACTGCCCCGCCACGAACACTTTGCCGTTAGCGACAACCGGAATGGCAAATTTGGCGGCATAATCCAAGGTATCTCGGCTGCCCGCCTGACTGCTGTCATATAGCTCGTTGGCCAAGTTGGTGGCATCGTACGCATAAAGTACGCCTGGTGCACCTGTGTCGTTGTCGGGGCTCTGACCATTGTTCTGAATGGCCCATAAGATCCCATTGCTGGTTCCATTTGAGGATATTGCGAACGAGCCGCCGCGGACGGGGTAAATCACAGCGGATTGCGAGCTCGGGGACGTTGACAGCAGACCGTTCGTGAGCTGAAACGCTTTCAGGTAGTCGTTTACCGCTGCAAAGTAGACGTGGCCATTGAAATATACCGGCGTGCTGAAATTACCGACCTCTTGATCACCGTGCGGCAACACGCCAGGCAGCGATTGTATGATCTGGTTGTCGTTATTTGGATTGTAGTGTCCCATATTATCCCTATTAACGACATAGATGGTTCCACTTTTACCAGCACTGATCAGTTCATGGGGATATGGGCTAGTTGGTTGGTCAACCAGAAGAACCGGCCCACCAGCGCCCAAATCAAGGTTGTTCACGTCGTCATTCTGCTGGTCGTAGGGAGTGAAGTAATCGACCACAGTACCGCTAGGCGAGATCTTCTCAACAGTATCGCCGTAGTCGTTCCCACCGGTATTCACATCGAATGGCCCGTTGCTGGTAGTGAAATAGATATCTCCAGTGGCATCCGTTGCTAAGCCGTCGCCCCCTTGCCATACCCCGCCTCCGTAACCGTTGGGAGTAACGTTATAGATCATGACCTGCTGTAGCGTTGCAGCGTTATAACCTATGATCCAGCCATGCCACGGGTGGTTATCTCCATGGGACCCCCAACCAATATAAACGACGCCATTGTTCAAAAGCAGACCGGGACGCTGACATTCATTAAGCGCAATGAAGGGCACTACGCCTCCGGACGATCCATCGCCGGTACCAGGTACGCTGCCAGAAATGACTACAGGTCCACCGAACTTTTCCGCGCCTGTTGTAATATCGATCGCGTGCAGGCGCTGATAGTAGTTGGTGCCATTTTCCTTGGTGTTAACAACCACATACATTGTATTGGTTGTCGGATCGATTACCGGAGTGCCCGTAATGCCGATCTGGACTGGAATGTCTCCACACTCCCCAGTGTCGCCACAGGGAATGGTGGTGACGCCGGTACCGAGGAAGCTCACGTGCCAGAGCGCAGAGTTACTCAACCCGTCAGCATCAAATGCATAAATACTGTCGTTTTCGGTCGCAACATAAACTACGTTGTGGACGCCTTGGCCTGGGATACTAACCCCTTGCACGTACAAGGGCGACGCGAATGCAATCCCATCCAGCGGGAATGAGAACAGCTTCCCAAACTGGTGCTGATTTACGTTAGCCGTGGTGAGGACTGTCTCATCGTTATTCTGACCGGTACGCAGGTTATCATTGTGATAGGTAAATGTTCCGGCGTAATTGCTGACGTAGACCGAAGCATTAGCCTGCTGCTGGCTCGTGGTTGCGGTAATCGTGTGTGATCCGACAGTGGGTGGAGGAGCATAGAGACCTGAAGTCGAGATCGTCCCTACTGTTGGGTTTCCTCCTGCAATGCCGTCGACAGACCATGTCACGCTGCCAAAGCCCGAGGTGGCATTGAACTGCTGAGTCTGAGTGAAGGTTATGACCGCAGCCCGGGGCGTAACCAAGAAGGTAGAGGTTACCACCAAGGTGGTCGAACCATTTACTCCGTTCATTGACGCTTGAATTGTAGTGCTTCCCGCCGTAACCCCGGTCGCCAAGCCGGTGCTGTTAATCGTTGCCACCGACGGCAAGCTTGAGGTCCAGCTAGCCGTGTCGGTCAGGTTCTGATGACTGCCATCACTGTAGTTTCCGGTTGCCGTGAACTGCTGCTGTCCTGCAATCATTATTGACGGGTTTGTGGGAGTCACAGAAATGGACTGCAAGACCGGACCATTATTAGCGCTCGCCTTGAAAGCGACCATCTGCATGATCCAGGCTCCGCTTGATGACAGGGGAGCAGTGGCGCTATAGCTTCCAGTCGTTCCCACCATCTCGTCCTCTGCAATATCGCTGTCAGGAACGGTGAGCAGGCGACTAGTAAAGCCGGTTCCGGGGCCAGTGGTAGTCGTCACCACCATGTTCGCCCCGAAGAGCAGATCCGCCGGATTGGTCGTGGTGGCGGAGCCGCTACTGCTGCTGTTGCTGTTACCACTGCTGGCTGCAGTGACGTCTACGGGATTCGTCTGTGCAGCACCGGCATACTCCAAGATGCGCACGTCGGGGTAAGCCGCGGCGCTCGAGAATGTAACAGTGACCGTGTTGGTGCCGGCTGTGGCCGTGGCGATGTCGGGCGAATAATAAATCGCCTGGGACAGAGTGCCGCTTACTATGGTAGGACCGACCGCCAGCGTGTAAGCATTACCTTTGGAGTCCACAACTGATGCGACGTTGGCAGTGCTGTCATTCCAGCCAACGACGACCACATTTAAGTCTCCAGAGGATTGAGCTGCACTATAAGTAACTGACACGGTAGTCTGTGGCGTTTGTGGCGTCGCATAGTTTCCCTGAACATAAGCTACGTTTGCAGGTAGCAGGGTCGTACCACTGGCCACATTTGAGTAGGGGCCGCGATTCCCAGCGGAATCCTGGGCTCGTACGCGATACGTATATGTGCTGCCTGCGGTAAGCCCCAGATCCTGATAGCTGGAGTTAGCGGTTGTTCCAATTTGCGCGAAGTTTGTGCAATTGGCTCCCGGACAACGCTCCACTAGGTACTGCGCAATGGTTCCATTCGTCTCGGTGGAAGGTACCCAAGCGAGATCGATTTCCGATTGTGAAGGACTGTTGGTTGTCAAATCGCCTGGCAACGAAGGAATTGTGGGCGGTAGCGTAATGGCGACCACTGACGAATATGGTCCAAGATTGCCCATGGTATCTTCCGCTCGGAGCCTATAACTATAGTTTGTTGAAGGGGCAAGACCGTCATCGTAATAGGTCGTTGTAGTGCTTGTGCCGATCTGTACGAAATTGTTGCAGCCCATACCCTGACAGCGCTCAATGAGATATTGGGCGATCGTGCCGTTACTGTCCGTCGAGGCAGTCCAGGTGAGAGCCGTCTGATTCGTGTTGTTGTATGCAGCCACCACAGCAGACTGCCAGGTTTGTGGTGAGCTGATCGTAAAGGTGGCATCGTATGCACCCGGAGTCGCCGCGGTTCCGGACTCAGCGTCAAGGAAATTCGACGATGCTCCCGGCTGCTGGGTAAACCCGGGCCCTGAGGTAAATGTTGCTCCCGCCGATACTTTCACCCAACCTAACAGTAAATCGTTGACCATTGACGTATTGATGCTCGGACTAGCAACATTCTCGCTTTGCGTGCCATTATCGCTTCCGATCAGCGAAATTGCGTCAATTGGAGAAGAGATATTCGATCCCTTCAGAACGAAAATGGACATTACGAAAGACTGTGGCGCCGACAGCGTCACACTGACAGTTTCGTTAGGCCCGGTGGTTGGGTTGGCAACGTACCAGATCTGCGAGCGCAGATCGAACCCTTGGATCGTATTTGTCGGAACGGCGATCGTAACCCAGGTATTGCCATAAGCATCGCTGGGAGTCATAGTCACACCGGCATGCGATGAGGCAAACATCACGATCAAGTCGCCGTTCGAGCTATCAAACGGTTGGGTCGTGTGTACTGTCAGATAAGTCGAATTGATATAGCTTTGTACAGCCTGGATAATTGGCGCTGGACCGCCATCGGTTACATTGACATTCGTCGGCGGCGAAATACCTAACTGCGTCACGGTCAAGGTGACCGTAGTGTTTTGCTGGACGCCACCCCCAGTTCCAGTGACAGTAATGGGATAGGTTCCGGTTGGCGTAGACGCACCCACCATGATGGTCATCGTCGAGGAGCCGGCACCCGGCGCGGGAATCGTTGTCGGGTTGAATGCGATGGTCGTGCCGCTCGGGGCTCCCGCAGCTGACAAAGCTATCGCGCTGTTGAACCCTCCACTGACTGCCGTCGTAATCGTCGAAGTCCCCTGGCTTCCATCCGCAATGCTCAAAGAGGCTGGTGAGGCTGATAGGGTGAAAGTGGGCGGCGTGGTCACCGTCAATGTGACCGTCGTATTTTGCTGGACCCCGCCTCCATTGCCGGTCACGGTGATCGGATATGTGCCCGCTGCCGTGCTCACTCCCACCGTGATCGTCATCGTCGACGTACCCGAACCCGGCGCCGGGATGGTACTGGGGTTGAAGCTCACCGTCGTACCGCTGGGTACTCCGCTGGCCGACAACGCGATCGCGCTGTTGAACCCACCGGTAGCCGTGGTGGTAATCGTGGAGGTTCCCTGGTTACCTTGCACAATCGTCAGCGACCCTGGAGAAGCTGCAATCGTAAAGCTGCCACCTCCGCCCGAAGGAGATCGGAAGGCCACCATCTGCATGATCCATCGGCCCGAGGGCACGACAGGGGCAGTTGCGCTGTAACTGCCCGCACTGGTGACCATCTCATCCTCAGCGATATCACCGTCCGGCGACGTCAGAATGCGGCGGGTGAACCCGGTGCCAGTGCCGCTGATGGTGACGACTGTGTCAGCTCCAAAGATCAGATCGGTCGGGTTCGTCGTTGTGGCCGAACCACTGCTGCTGGAGTTACTGTTGCCGGAACCCGCGGCCGTCACGTCGACCGGGTTGCTGGGATCGGCACCGCCGTACTCGAGAATGCGAACGTCAGGATAGGTAGCCGCGGCGGAAAACGTAACCGTAACCGTATTGGACCCAGCTGCCGCGGCCGCAATATTCTTGGCGTAATAAATGGACTGGGACAAATAGCCGCTGACCGTAGTCGGTCCGACTGCGCGGGTATAGACGTTGCCTTTCGAGTCGGTCACCGAGTTGACGGTCCTTGTGCTGTCATTCCATCCGACAACCACAACGTTCAGATCACCCGCTGTCTGCGCCGCAGTGAAAGTTACATTCACCGTCGTCTGCGAAGTCTGCGGATCGGCATAGTTGCTTTGTATATAGGTGACACTCGCTGCATTAGACACGACCGTCAAAGTGACCGTAGTGTTTTGCTGGACACCGCCCCCGTTCCCGGTGACTGTGATGGGATAAGTTCCAGTGGGCGTCGTTGTGCCGACCGTGATTGTCATCGTCGACGTACCCGAGCCCGGCGCGGGAATCGTGCTCGGATTGAAGCTCACCGTCGTTCCGCTCGGGGCTCCCGTGGATGACAGAGCGATTGAGCTGTTGAATCCCCCGCTGATTGCCGTGGTGATGGTTGACGTCCCTTGATTGCCTTGCCTGACGGAAAGTGATGCCGGAGAAGCTGAGAGGGTGAAGGTAGCGGCACCGGTCACAGTGAGCGTAACGGTCGTGTTCTGCTGGACACCGCCGCCGTTGCCGCTCACGGTGATGGGGTAAGTCCCTGTCGGTGTGCTCGCTCCCACTGTGATCGTCATCGTCGATGTGCCCGAACCCGGCGCCGGGATCGTGCTCGGGTTGAAGCTCACCGTAGTCCCGCTCGGAACTCCAGTGGCCGACAAAGCGATCGCGTTATTAAATCCGCCGCTGACGGTGGTCGTAATCGTCGAGGTTCCCTGGTTTCCCTGCGTGATGCTGAGCGATGCCGGAGAAGCCGAAATGGTAAAGCTGCCACCTCCACCCGAAGGAGTTCGGAAAGCAACCATCTGCATGATCCACGTTCCCGAACTGATTGGGGCTGTGGCGCTGTAGCTGCCCGTGCTAGTAACCACCTGGTCCTCGGCGATATCTCCATCCGGAGAAGTAATCACCCGGTTCGTATATCCACTGCCCGGACCACTAGTGACGCTAGTCACGGTGTTCGCCCCAAACAGCAGATCGGTGGCATTCGTCGTTGTCACCGAGCCGCTGCTGCTGCTCGTACCGGTTCCACTGTTCGCCGCCGTAACGTCTACAGGATTGTTGGGATCGGCTCCGCTGTACTCCAGGACACGTATGTCGGGGTAAACTGCCGCGGTGGAAAACGTGACGGTTACAGTATTAGACCCGGCTGCCGCCGCAACAATATTCTTCGCATAGTAGATCGATTGAGATAGAGAGCCGCTGATCGTCGTCGGTCCGACGGCGCGGGTGTAGACATTGCCTTTCGAGTCGGTCACTGAGCTGACGGTCGCTGTGGTGTCATTCCATCCCACCACCACGACGTTCAGGTCACCCGCTGTCTGCGCCCCCGTGAAGGTCACATTCACCGTTGTCTGCGGAGTCTGCGGATCCGCATAGGCGCTTTGGACATAGCTAATCGTTGACGCAGCCAGCAGGCCAGTCCCGCACAGGCAGCAAATCACAATAAGCGCAGCCAACGCGGCAAAGCGCGTCACTTTGCCATTCCAGGTATGACCGTGAACTAGCTCTTTCATTTTCTACTCCGCATCCTCAGATCAGATTCGAACGAACTCTCGCATCTCATTCTCGAAAAGCGTCTCTACCGGAACCGCAGCTCCGCGCGGTGCGTCAGTAGTGCATAACGCCATCTTCCTATATAGGGCTGGTGATAGTTTTCTCTTGCGAAGGAGAGTTACAGGAAATAATGTGCGAACTGAAGAACAGATCAATATGACTTATACATGGGACGAATGCTGATATCCGTTACCTCAGCTGTGCGAGGTACAGTGAGGGCATGCACAATTACAGAAGCAACTTCTTCCGGCTGGAGCAACGCTTCGGGATGATACGTTTTCCCTTCCTCGCGGAATAGCTTTTCCTGCATTGGGCCAGCCGTCCGTCCCAGATATACCGAAAGTACTCTTATGCCTTTGGGATTAAGCTCCTGCCGCAGACTGTCGGCCACGGCGCGAAGAGCATGTTTCGTAGCGGCATACTGGCCGGCGTCGGCTCTGGATGTCGTAAGTCCGGCTGTAGAATTAATAAATACTACCTGCCCGCCCGCAGCCACGAGCATGGGGAGCAGACGCTTGGTCAGCAAATACGGCGCGCGGACATTGACCGAATATTGCGCGTCGAAGTCTTCGATTGCCGCGTCTTCCATGCGCCGCTGGCAGATGATGCCCGCGGAGTGAACAAGAATATCGATTCCCGACAGCCGCGACAAAGCGTCCGCTATTCGGTTCACGTCGGCGTCTGACGTCAGGTCGGCCGGCAACTCGTTCGCGCTGCAGTGATCGCCGACCATCCCAACGGTCTCGGCCAGGGCAGTGGAATTTCTACCCACGACGTTAATGTGCGCTCCCTCGCGCGCAAGTGCGATCGCGATTGCGCGTCCGATGCCGCTGCTTGCACCGGTTACCACCGCGACACGCTCACAAAGGGACCCGCTCAATACGCTTTGTTCCTGTTCAACAATCCGAGAGCTCACATTAAGCGTCATGGAGGTACGTCGAAGCCAGAGCGTTTTCTTCTACAGACTTCAGCAGCTAGCAGGCAGATGATGGCCGAAAGTATGTTGACACGTTGCTAGCCTAAGACCAGTTTGCGGCAGTGAAAGGCTTCGGCATGATGACTGGGAGAGTTCGACTCCATTCCGCGCAGGCGCATGACAGCCAGAAAGGTGCTCTTATCGAACCAGGGCTTACTATGTTGCGATTGGAAAGCATCAAAGAGATTGTCGATTTTGTTCTGACATTGCGCTGACTCCAGAGGAACAAATAGATTCGGCCGGCCCATATCGCCATCGTACTTTGGAATCTCATACTCGAAGATGAGATGGTTACGAAAAGTGTTCCACGTTAGCTCCGAAACGAGCCGATGGTCCTGATGTGCATCACCGCGCCAGGGGCAGAAAATGAGATCCGGTGACGGCGACTGTTTCAACTGTTCGAAAGCCGTTTTCACTTCGCCGCCGACGTAAGGCATGAATCCGTCAGGGAAAGATTTTAGAGTGATCTCGCGTAGCGCTGGACCGGCAAACAAGCTCGCAGCCCGCCGCGCCTCGCTTTCGCGAACCCCGACAGCATTGAAGACCACCCACTGGAATTCGATGTTGGGATAAGTTTCACGAAGATAAAGAACCGTTCCGCCACAACCAATTTCAATGTCATCCGAGTGAGCGCCGAGGCAGAGAACACGAAAAGTATCTCCGGTCGGCTTTAGCCCAAGTCCAATCATATGACCGCCGACAGCGCCTTGGCCGTGCTCGGTGAAGCCGAATGGACGTGGTTCCAGACCTTCCAGGGAGCGGTCGTCTGGTCCAACTCTTCCAGACGCTGCTTGTCCTTGAAGGTATCCATGCACTGCCAGAAGCCATTGTACTTATATGACAGCAAGCGCTGCTGCTGAATCAGACGCTGGAACGGTTCGCGAACAAGTTCATCACCAGGATGGATGTACCGAAAAATCTCATGGCGCATGGCGAAGAAGCCGCCATTGATCCAGATATCGCTGCCGGCCAATGGACATACATCGGTGACATGCCCCTCGGGTGCCGCGGTGACAATATCGAAGCTCGCGGTTGGCTGGACGAGAAGAAGGGAAGCAACAGCGTTGCTATGGCTGAATTTCTGGAGCATGTCAGGCAGCGGTGCGTCACTTAGTCCGTCACCATAGTTTGCCAGGAAGATCTCTTCGCCCTCGAGATAAGGCTCCACTGCTTTGAGGCGTTCCCCAATGGTAGCGCTCGCACCTGTCTCGACAAAGGTGATCGTCCAATCGTCTATGTCACGGTTCATGAAGCGGATGTTCTTGCCGCCCTGCGACCATACGAAATCATTCGACACCGACTCGTCATATTGAAGGAAATAGTTCTTGATGCAGTTTCCTTTGTAGCCCAGGCACAAAATGAAGTCCTTGTGACCGAAGTGTGCGTAGTACTTCATGACGTGCCACAGAACAGGACGAGAGCCAATTGTCACCATTGGCTTAGGCACATCATCGGCGTAGCCCCGCAATCGCATGCCCGCCCCACCACAGAAGAGAACGACTTTCATCCCATACCTCCGCGCCAAGTGTTTCAGTAAACCGCGACCTCTGGAATCGGCACAATGAACCGTCCACCCCACTCGCGAATGAATTGCAACTGCTGCATGATCTCGTCCTTCAGATTCCAGGGCAAGATCACAACGTAGTCCGGCTTTGTCTCTGCGATTCGGTCGGGGTGGTAAATCGGGATATGACTGCCCGGCAGGAAATGCCCTTGCTTATATGGACTCCGATCAACGGTATAAGCGATGAGGTCTTTGCCTACACCGCAGTAGTGGAGCAAAGTCGCGCTCTTGCCCGGAGCGCCGTATCCCGCGATGGATTTCCCTTCTTTCGTCGCTTGAATCAGGAACTCCACGAACGCGAACTTGATCCGTCGCACTTGCTGGCCGAAGCTTTGATACCCATCGATGGAGTTCAGCCCGGCCTGCGCTTCGTCCTCGAGTACCTTCTTCACCGCTGGACTAACAGGATGGGCGCCGCTCTCGGTGCGGCACCCAAAGATCCGCAGCGACCCTCCGTGCGACGCAAGCTCTTCCACGTCGAAAACTCGTAGCCCGTGTGCTTCGAAGATTTTCGCGGTCGTCAGCAGCGAGAAATACGAGTAGTGCTCGTGATAGATGGTGTCGAACTCATTACGACGAATCAGTTGCAGCAGGTGCGGAAACTCCAGTGTCAAGACTCCGTCCGGCTTGAGCAGAATCTTGAGGCCTTCGACGAAATCGTTTAGATCCGGGACCTGCGCCAGCACATTATTTCCGGCCAGCAGATCGGCACTCTGCTCCTCTCGCACGAGCTCCCTTGCCAGTTCCGCGCCAAAGAACCGGACTAGCGTGGGAACACCCCTATCCATCGCAACTTTAGCAACATTCGCCGCGGGCTCGATCCCGAGGATCGGAATTTCCTGCCGGAGAAAATACTGCAATAGATAACCGTCGTTGCTGGCCACCTCAACGACAAAGCTCTTCGACGTCAGCCCGAAGCGGTCGGCCATCCTGGCGCAATACTTTTCGCAATGCTTCAACCAGGAATCCGAGTAGGACGAGAAATAGGCATAGTCGCTGAAAATATTCTCGCCGCTCTCAAACTCTTCCAGTTGAACCAGGAGGCACGCTGAACAGACGTAAACATGCAGGGGGTAGTACGTCTCTCCACGGTTTAGCTCGGTGGCTGCTGGATAGGTCTCACATAGCGGAGACATCCCCAGATCAACAAACGTGTGTCGTAGTTCAGCTCCGCAAAACCGGCAAGGCTTTGTGGAGCATGTTTGTTCGACTGCAACGGGCATAGTCAGTGTGTTCGTCATGGTCATTGGCTCATTGGCTCATTGTCAGAGTCATGCGCAAACTGTTGAGGCAGCATTTTGATTGATCCAGCGCAGCCGGCGGTCGATTTGTCCTGCGTTCCGCAGGCGCTGAATATGTTGAATGCGGATATAACGGCCGGCGTGGATGTCTCCCTTTGTCAAGCCAATCCGGCGATAGGCTTCGTAGAGTTCCAGTGCCCCCTGACGCGCATTCCATTGCGGCCGGAAGCCGGGCACCATCCGCTGAATTTTGTCGCAGTTGACGCGATAGCACCGCTTGTCTGGACCGCCGTCGGGCGCATATTCGATTGTCGAGCCGGGAACAGTCTCGGCAACGATGTCGGCCAGTTCACGGATACGATAATTTTCTCCGGTTTGCCCAACATTGAAAGTCTGATTGTGGACCGCATCCTGTGGCGCCTGCAGCGTTGCAATAATGGCATTCACGATATCGCGAATGTGAACGATCGGCCGCCACGGCGTGCCGTCACTCTTGATGTAGATCTTGCCGGTGGTAAACGCCGCCGCGACCAGATCATTCAAAACAATATCCAAGCGCAGCCGCGGCGAAACCCCATAGGCGGTAGCGTTGCGAAGGTAGGTCGGACTGAAGTGCTCGTCGGCCAACGCAGCCACCTCGCGTTCTACCAACACCTTCGACTCACCGTAGGCTGTAACCGGATTCAATGGCGCGTCCTCATCGTGAAAAACATCGCCCGCCGCCCCATAAGTACTGCACGAGGAGGAGAAGACGAAGCGCCTGACACCAGCGGCCTTCGCCAGTTCGGCGAGACGCACCGAGGCGGTGTGATTGATCTCGTAAGTCAGACTGGCATCGAGATTACCTAGCGGATCATTTGACAGAGCCGCCAAATGAACGACTGCATCGAAGCCCAGCAGGTCTTCCCGCACAACGTCGCGAATGTCTTTACGAAGTTCCGGTATGTCGAAGGTTGGGTGGCCGAAATCGCACCCATCGAACAGATCGGCGTCCAATCCGTAAACCTCATAACCCGCGCTGCGGAGCATAGGAGCCGCGATGGCGCCGATGTATCCCTTGTGACCAGTCAGCAATATCTTCATCTTTTACCCACCTAATGACAGGACTTGTTGAACGAGAAGCGTTAGCGAGAAGTGCACGTTGTGTTGAGATAAGGAGTTGTTTCGCCGGGGTCCGACCGATCGCATCCGAGGCTCTCGGTACCAACGGAAACGAGCAGCTGTTGCTGAAACAAAAGATCGGCTGCCTCTTGAATAACGGGGAAAGCTATGCCGGATCGTTCGGCGATGTCTAGCAGTGAGTGATCGCCATCGGACAAATTAAGCACCCACAGACGCGCATTGACTTCTTCCGCGATACTGCGGCCTCCGCCCATCGAGCCGTACAGATTGCGACGGCCAAGCTGCGGCTCACAGTAAGGATTGAGATTCCGATAAGTGCGGTTGTTTTCCAGCACGTTAAAGATATTTAGGCACAACCGCCAAGTTTCGGCTAGCTGTTCAGCATGAACGAATTCGAGATTATCGGCGGAACTGTGGTACTCCGGAAAGGTGCCCCAGACGCTCCGCATCAGGCAACCCACCGGAAGGTTAAACCCGGGAGAGCAATATTGACGCTCGTCATAGCCGTATGGCGAAAAGTCAAAACAAACACCTGGCGTAGGCAAATGGCTCACAAGATGAGCGGTAGCGCGGTCTATTTCGGTATTTCCCCGTCGGCTCTTCTTATAGTGAAAGGTATCGGCGTTTCCCACCCCCGAAAGCACCAGCCCGTGACGTATTCGTTGGGCCGCTTGTTTGTTTCGCGCGAGCCATGTGATCGCGCCGATAGTTCCCGGCGCGAACACAAACCGGTACGAGTACCGGAGATTGTGCTTCGCTAGCTCCTCAGCAAGAAGGGTCGCCACGGAAATAGCCGAGAGATTGTCATTTGCCAGCGACGGATGGCAAGAATGGGATGAGATCAATATCTCGTGTTCGCTCTGTCCCGGCAGGTAGCATTCGCCGTAAGTCAGCGACCCATCCTCCAGGGAGGACTCGATAGACACCTCGTACTGCTCTTGAGGATCAAGTTTCTCTAACTGCCCTTGCGTAAGACAGAATCCCCAATCCTCGTTGTAGTATGCTGTCCGATAGGGTATCCATTTTGGATGCTCGGGAATCGTATGCAGGTGAGGCTTTAGCTCCGCATAGGACATCCTCGCGTGTATCGGAATGCTGTAATTCACCACATGCAGGTTGCAGTCACGGAAGTCTACCAGCCGCCTGCCCTGCTCATCAGCAATGTAGGCATCACGGATATTCCATTCCTTTGGGATGACCCAGTCGAAAACCGGCGTGCCGCTGGGCACCTCGTGTATCTGGAGAGGAATCCTCGCTCCAATGGCCTGCAGAGTCTGCCGCAAACCATTCCCGGTTATGCTCCGGCAGATCGGGAACAGCTCGGCCGCGAAATCATATAACTCCGTGCCTATGTTCCGGGCGTCGCGTTGGGCAATAGCCTGCTGAAGTCCCGTCGTCATTGTTGGAAGTCCGGGTAGTTTCGGTCGCGCTCCGAAATAACTTCGATTGACCCAGGCCAGGTGATCTGGAATGCGGGATCGTTCCAACGCACACCCCGACCAGCATCAGGAGCGTAGAAATTAGACATCTGATAAAAGACTTCGGTGTCGTCCGCCAGCGTCAGAAAACCGTGCGCGCAACCTTCCGGAATGTACAGCATATTGCGCTTCTCATCCGTCAGCTCAGCACCAACCCACTTCTTATAACTGCCGGAGTCTGTTCTGAGATCTAAAGCCACATCGTAGATCGCGCCTCGCGTGCACCGCACAAGCTTAGCTTCCGCATGCGGCGCCGCCTGGTAATGCAAGCCTCGCAAGGTTCCTTTTTGCCGATTAAACGAGACGTTACACTGCACCACGTTCGGATTTAATCCGTGTGCCTCGAATTCCTGCCGACACCAGGTACGCGCGAAAAAACCACGTTCGTCGGTCTTCTCTTCAAGGTCGATCTCGAACACCCCGGGCAATTTGGTCGCATGGAAGATCATGGCGAACCGCTAAGCGGCAACCAAGCTGTCGCCGTCCAGCGATGGGCGTTTCAGCAATCCGCGAAGCAGATCCACGTAAAGCGATTTCTGACCGGCGACGAACAAGAGCATTACTGCAAAGATAACAAGAAGAATGCTGGTTTCCAGTGCAAGTCGCGGGAGAGGAGATAGTAGATGCCCATATAGCATCCGGACTGCGATGGCAACACCGGCAGCCAGCAAACCGCATGCGAGCGGTTTGAAAGCTGTCGCCACAACATCTCGAACCGAGACCGCTGTGCCGTGCACAGCCCAGGCAATAAGGGGTAGGAGCCAAAGCAGCATCACGGTTGAATAGGCGAAGGCCACACCCTTCGGTCCGTAGGGCAGTCCGACAATGTAACTCACAATCATAATGGGCGCAATTACTAGCCCCATTTTCAGTAATCGCTTAACCAATCCAAGCGACATAAGTAGCCACGATAAGGGGTTTGCGACGGCAAACACCAGGATAGTGGGCGCCAGAAACCGGAAAATAGGGGCGGCTGCGCTCCACTTGGGCCCAAGAAATACCTGAATGACGTCGCCGGAAAACAGCGCGCATAAAAGCGTCAGGGGGACGGTCATTGCCAGCACTAACGAGTAGCCTCGCAGAAAGTAGCGCCTTAGGCGGTCGCGGTCGTCTTGAATTCGGGAAAGTGCCGCGAACGCTACTTCGCCAGCGGCTCCATTCAGGTTGGCTGTGGGGATGTTGACGAGCTGGAATGCCCGACCGTAAAGGCCGATCGCTTCGGCGCCCCAATAACGGCCTAGCAAGATCTTCTCAAAGTTACTGGCAACATACACCACGAGGCCGTTCAGGGTAACCGTGCCGCCAAATCGCATCATGGAACGGATACCGGTCCGCCGGCGCGGCAGCCCCGGAACCCATGCTGCAGCTATCCAGAAGCCACTACTAGCTACGAGTGGGCCGGTAACTGCCATCGCTACCAGAGCCCAATATCCATAGCCAGCTACGGCCGCACTGATAGCCAGAGCTATACTCGAAACCAAACTAATGGTGTTGATAACTGCCAGCGCGGTAAAGCGCATTTGACGTTGCAACATCACGCCGTGCTGTATTCCAACGGCGTTGAAGAGAAAGCTCAGCGATAATGCTGCGCTCACCGCTCGAAGCCGGGGCTCATGGTAAAACGCCGCAATTGCAGGCGCACCTGCCACTAGTAGAAGGCCCAGCAAGGTTCCTGCAAGTACATTGATCCAGAACAGATTGGAAAGCTGATCCTCCGTAATGTTGGCATGCTGAATCGCGGCAGCTGAAAGGCCAAAGTCCCGAAAAAGAATTAAGACTCCGGTAAACGCGGTAACCATACCCACCAGCCCGAAGTCCTTCGGATTCAGAAGTCGCGCCAATACCATAAGCGAGCCCAGCCGAAGAGAAAAATCGGCTGCTTGCGCCATGAGCCTTGCCAGGCCCCCACGGATTGTCTTCTCTTTCAAGTCCTTCATCGGGCCGGCCCGCGGGGCGAACAAACAAAGAAGTATTCCACGGCAAACCTTCGGCTGATGAAAGGAATATTGACGTTAATATGCATCTGAACAGCTCTCATAAAGCGCTTTCTAGGCTCGTCATGGTGCCAGCGTTGCGACGTTGGAAAAAATCGGTCGATCTTAAAAAAGTGCTGCAGGCTCCTTTTGAACTCGCTAAACAGTTGAATATTGTTATATGGCCAGTAGATATTCTTGTTCCGGTGATTGAAATTGACATACGACACCAGAAACTTGCCGCCTTCATTCAGGAGCTCAGATATCTCCTGGAACTTCTTCTCCTGAACCTTGCCGATGTACTCGAAAACTCCTTGCGCCACGATGAGGTCGAAGCGCTTGCCCCTAAATGCAACGGGATTCACGGCAAAATCGGATTCGAGCAGGTTCGGAGCCTGGCGGTGAATTGCAATGTCGATGCCGTAGTACTGTATGTTGTCATTCAGAAGGTGCGCCAGCGTTGCCGGCCCGCAGCCGACATCCAGCAGCTCGCACTGCCTGCCTCGCGCCAGTCTGTTGACAATTCGCGCCGCCTTCGTGAGTCGAAAGTGCGGCTCAACGTATTTCTGGTTCTCCTCGATCCAGAAGTCCCGTTGATGATAAGTGTCAGTTGCCTGCGGCATTTTGTACTGCCCTCCCGACTTGCCCGATTACAGCATCCTGACCGGGCACGGAACCGCTACCCTGCTCTTCGCTGCTGATAAGCTCCAACGGCAAGTCCTTTGCGCGTTCATTCCGAGGATTGATAACCTTGAGAAACGTCCGATATTGACCCTCGAGCGCCGCTTTCATGCTGCCGATCTTCGGCGCCAGGCCATTTCTGATCGCGTCCCCATTCGATGTCAGCCGGCCAAATTGCTCGATCAGCCCGACAGCGCTTAAGTTATTCATCTCTACGCAGTACTCGGAAAGTCCCATCTGCGCCATCAATGACGAGCACTTGTGGTGAAAGGAGATGGCCATCACAGGTTTGCCCAGGAGCATGGAAAGAAGCACATTGTGGAAGCGGGTTGCGATTACGTAATCGGTTCCGGCGATTTGCGATAGCAGGTCGATTACACTGTCGACCGGGTCATCTATTACTCTGCCACTGCACAACAACCCACGTTGCGCCAACATGTCTTTGAATTCCTGCACCACGCGCCTGTCTACCAGGTCCCCAATCAGCAGGCGGACGTCATAGCCGCGCGACAGCAGCCAATCCACCACATCCACCAGGGTTGCCAGATAGTGCGAGTGAACCGCATCACTCGGACTGTGGCTATACCGTCCCGCACGCTCCATTACCCCGATGCCTACGACCTTGCGTCGCGATCCTTCCCGTCCAGGCGATGGTAGCTCCGGCAGGCTGAATGCCAGGTCGGGACAGACCGGATCGTTGTCAGCGGAGAAGCCAATCTTTAGAAGATATTCGCGGCTCGACTCGTCGCGGTAGGAACGATAGTCGGCCAGCGACAGTGCGGTTTTGACTAAGGAACGTCCCATGCGGCTGTAGATGGGACCGGCGCCGACGCTTACAAACAGAACCTTGCAGCGGCAAAGCTTTGCGGTCAGTGTCCAGCGGAACAAGTCATAGGGACCCCAGTTGAGCATCGCATAGGCATCGGTCAGCAACCCTGTTCCAGGCACGATTAAGGCATCGGTGCCACGGAGAATCTTCAAGCCCTGGATCCAGCGATAGAACTCGCTGGGGATGCCCACCAGAAGCTTTCGCAACAAGGTCGCGGCGTCACCATCGTACCTCCAGGGACGCACGACCGCAGCCCGGCTCGGAATCGCTGCAATGTTGTAGTCTGCCGCCACCTTCTCTGGAGTGGTGCAGATGCAAGCGAACTCGGCATCGGGCATCCTCTTGCACAACGAGGAGAGCATGGCCAGCAGCGTAGCTTCGTTACCCAGGTTCGTGCTTCCGAAGTGACCAAACAGAGCGATATGGGACGGGCTTAGCGGGTCCATAAGATCACTGAATCGTGTGCTGGGTTGGGCTAACGTTGCCTTGCGAGACTACGCTCCGCATTCTCACATTTCTGATTTTGCGTAGTGTGAATAAACGCCTGACACTGCCTAGTGTCGCTCGAGGATGGACAAGCGCGTCGCCCAACTCTATCAGAGCGGATTTCGCAAGCTTTCCCGTACTGAAGTCAATACCAAGCATTGCGAAAGTGGCCTTGTGAAAGCGCCAAAAATAAGAGTTGCGCTCAACAATAGCTCGGCGCGCGAGAAAAGAGTAGTACTGAGCCAGATAACGCTCGAGACTTTCCTCATATTCCTTCTCTGACAAGCATCCTTTCCCGTATTTGAAAAGAATCGTGAGTATACTCCCAAAGTTTGCGCCAAGGTCAGCTGAAACTGCCCCCACAGACCGTGGCCGTTGGCGTGAAAAGGTCAAAATGTCATGTACAAAGCCAAGATCGTAGTTGCTCAACAGGGCAAAACAAGATTCAAAGTCGGCGTACATGTTGCTCTCATCATAGAAAGGATCACGGCTTTTGACGAGATCAGATCGGTAAAGCACCGAATTTTGGGATCCGAATAGCAGAAGCTTGCCTAACAGGAACTGTCGACAAGCTTCGCGGCCGGCGACTAGGGTCTGAGTTGCCGGTAACCCTTTGATCCGGATCTGCCGTCCACATTGCTCGTATGCACTAACAATACCTACGGACGGATATTTCTCAGCTACCGCAACCATGCGCTCTAGGCATTGGGGGAATATCCAGTCGTCCGCTAGGACTACTTTACAGTATTTGCTTGTGGCGGAGATTTGGCGTATGGCGACGTTGTGATTAGCCAACATCTCCAGAAATCGTTCGTTCCTGTGAACCCGTATTCTTTTGTCCTTTGCGGCATATCTTAAGGCAATCTCGAGTGACGTGTCAGTACTGCAGTTATCGACGACAGTATAGTCCCAATTGTCGTAGGTCTGAGCGAGAACGCTCTCGATACACTCCCCCAGATACTCGGCCTCGTTGTAGACTGGGGTAACGATGCTTACCAATGGTTCCTGATTCACGCCCCCCCCCGAGCTTGACCTATGCGCCAACTATCAGTCTTCGCATCGTACTGACGAATAATCTTCGCCGGTATCCCGAACGCCACGGAATAGTCCGGGATGCTCTGCATGACAACAGAATTTGCAGATATCACGCAATGGCGGCCGATGTTGAGCTCGCCCTTCGAGCACAGAATGGCGGCGCCGTGTCCGATCCAGGAACCCTCTCCGATGCGAATCGTACCCCCTTCGGTGGTTCCCTGTTCGAGAATCGGCACCTCGATATCCTCGTACGCGTGATTGTGGTCCATGATCAGCACCTGCTGAGCCACGTTGACGTACGGTTCGAGATATATCGAATTCCTAGCAGAGATGATGCTGCC
>Ga0335073_10000296_pt1 | contig 64923 bp, 64 predicted proteins | sample Lox_Sample_22_FD_207093 | JGI IMG/M metagenome (GOLD analysis project Ga0335073, IMG submission 207093) | Soil microbial communities from Loxahatchee National Wildlife Refuge, Florida, United States - Lox_Sample_2.2 | ecosystem: Environmental > Terrestrial > Soil > Wetlands | place: USA... | reverse complement strand
TCCCATTCTTCCGGACGAGCCGATCATCTTCATCGAAGCCGCCCTGGTGAAGGGAATGAGCGCGCGCGTTCAGCCTCTGATCGACCCAGACGCTGCGATCTATCCTGTGGAGAGCGCCGACTCCGCGATCTTTTACTCGATCACGAAATGCCAGGAGGGCCTTCGCGGAGTACCCTTCGGAGGTTTTCTGATCAACCAGGTACTGGGGCGACTACGTGCCGAACTGCCCCGCGTGAAGCTCTTCGCGACGCTCTCACCTGTACCCGCCTTTCTTCCGTGGCTGCGGCAGGTAGCCGATCATGCTGGACGCGCTGGCGGAGGTCCGCTGATCCGGGCACTGCTAAAGAAGCTCGAACAACCCAAGTGGATTGCGGACGATGAAATTCAGAAAGAACTCAGACTATCTCTAGTGCCCCTGTGCGCGCATTACCTGCTCTTCGTGAGGAAGGGGGCGGAGCCGCTCGATCCAGTGGAAAGATTCCATCTGCGTAATGGAGCGCGGCTCGAAAGGATCAACTGGCTTGCCGACACGTCGCCGACGGGCGTTGATCGCTCTGCGACGATAATGGCGAATTATATCTACTGTCCAGCGCCGCTGGAGCGAAATCATGAACTCTACGTGCGCAATTTGAAAGTCATCGCATCGTCCAAAGTCCGGGGGCTCGCGGAATCCTGCTTTCTGGCACCGCGAGACAATCGAGCGTTCGGCGCATAACGCTGCGCGCGTTGGAAAGAACGCGCGCAGCGGCATTGGTGAGCCGGTGCTATCGGTACCAGACTTAGGAAACGCGTTATGCAGCCCTCGGTGCAGGTGTACTCAACTCAGTCGCGGCATCACGATTGGGATCGCCAACTTTTCGGCCATAGTTTATGACGTCGAAGGCGGACACAATTGCAGCAAGGATCGATGTAATCAGGCCGAGGTAGCCACCGAGAATCGTGATGCCATGGAGGCTGCCCCAATTACCGATTGCCAGCGCAAGTAAAGTCAGCCACAGGCCCAGCAAGAAGAGAAAGCGGATGATGCCGCTCTTGAATGAACCCAACCACACGTAGCAAAAGAATACGGCCCAGATGAAAACGTACCATCCAGCGTAGCTAGGCGGGTCAACGAAGCCGGCATTACTGCCTGCGCTCAGGTGAACATAGTTTGACCAGAACAGCCCAGTGCCGCCAAAGAAAATAATGGCGTCCAGTCCGCGGCCCTGGAGGAATGAAAGTATGCCCATCACAGCGAGGACCATCGCAAGTGGGTACAGCATGCCCTCTCCGTAGCTGTAGGATCTGGAAAACCAGGACGCATTTGGCATCGATATCATCCAACCGGTGAGTGCAAGGCACATGTAGCCGATGGTCGTCGTTGCCACGGACTTTGACGTGTTAGCCATGTGAATCCTTTCTGCAATAGAACTTTGCCATCTTTAGCCGTGTTGTCCGACTGTCGAACACGGGTTAACGAGCGAGTTTGAAGGGGTGCGAACGGGACTCTGATGCCGGCGGACAGTTCTTCCGCCACGAAACGCGAACAATCTCGGGTCCCAGACAGTGCCATACGGCTCGAGAGATCATGACTCGCTCCTTAACGCCGATATATAGTGGAGAAACTGCCGAGGAAGGGCTAAAAACCGACACTCCTGGGCACCTTCACCACAGGAGTCATTGATCGCCGGACGGCGATGATGGCGCGGACTCCACCGCCACGATTACGCTAACAGAGGACCCGGAATCTGTCAAGAAAAATCGCGCGACCTCCGGGCTGCTGGGTTATAATCGAAGCAGAGGGCGTTGGAGTTCGCCGCGAGAACTGCCCGCAAGGGAAGATGACTCCTGATCGGTGTCAATCTCTGCCCTTATGCGGTCGCCCTTCCATTCCGTCCTCGGGTTCCAACCCAATTCAGAGCGGGCACAGCAGATCGGCCTGCACAACTCGTTGCTCAAACAGCTATGCCAGATCCCCAGAAACGCGGCAGTCGCGGGTGATCACGCGGAGGGGGAGGCCGTCGCTGAGTCAACGCAAACCAAAATCGCCACCGCAATAACGGCGGATCTCGCGGTTCAAACCGGCCATGTCTGGGGTCTCGAGGGCTCGAGATGAAGGTACTGCTGGACCCGACGAAGATCGGACCAAAGGCGGCGTTCCTCGAAACGAATCTACTTCGTCGTCTTGTCGGTCAGGATGAAGCGGTTCGAAGGATCGTAGGCACCTACCAAGTGTACCTAGCTGGCCTGAACGCTCCAGGCCGCCCGGTCGGCAGCTTCCTGTTCCTGGGGCCCACCGGTTGCGGAAAGACACGCATCGTGGAGGCGCTCGCAGAAACTCTGCTCGGTGACTTCCGTGCGATGGTCAAGGTCGATTGCGGCGAGTTTCAGCATCGGCATGAAATCGCGAAACTCGTTGGTTCGCCCCCTGGGTATCTTGGTCATCGTGAAACTCACGCCGCGCTCGAACAGGAGGCTTTGAATCGGCATCGCACCGTGGAGTGTCAGCTTAGTCTGGTACTGTTTGACGAGATTGAGAAAGCATCGGGCGCCGTTTGGAATCTCTTGCTTGGAATTCTGGACAAAGCGACTCTGACCCTCGGCAACAATCGACGAGTGACGTTCTCCCAATCGCTCATCTTCATGACGAGCAATCTCGGCGCCCGACAGATCGTCGCGCCTGCATCGAACGGGATGGGCTTCCAGCAGCACCCAAATTCCGAATCCAGTCAGATGGAGGTTGAACGCGCATCGAACGCGAGCATCCAGGCCGCTCGGAAAAACTTCGCGCCAGAGTTTATGAATCGCATTGACCATGTGGTCGCTTTCTCGCCCCTCAGCCGTGGGGAATTGGAGCGCGTCCTCGATATCGAGATGCAAACGGTCCAACAAAGAATCATTGCAAACCCTCGCGGGCCGGCTTTCAGATTCACGTTATCCACACGCGCCCGGGAACTGCTGCTCGACACCGGCGCTGACATCCGGTACGGCGCTCGGCATTTGAAAAGAGCGATCGAGCGGCTCCTGGTCCATCCCCTCACAAATCTGGTCGCAACGCGCCAGGTGCGCGCGGGCGACTGCGTGGGCATTGATCACAATCCGCCGTCGGCGTCACTCGATTTTGTTCTTGTATCGGAAAGCCCGCTTCTTCCCGTTCCCGTTTTGAACGGTTCACTATTGGCACGGCCGGGCAGCGACCTACGGTCCGGTTGGACTCGGCTTTTCCGCCCTACCGGATGAGGTCCGATCGCGATACCAAAGCGCCATGACAGACGTCAGAACAGTTTCACCCCAACTAATACGGCGGTGTTGTTCCCTCCAAAAGGAGATTTTGCAGCATGACGGTTACAGACAGCTGACAGTTTTCGTTGTCATTTGGGAATTGTGCGATGAGCGAGTGTAGCGTAAGCATTGCCCAGCAAATTTCAACGGAGTTGAATCGAGAACTCGCAGGGAGGAAAGGAGAGAGCATTGCGGTCGTCGTTGAAGGCGGGTGCGTGAACCTTTACGGGTTCGTAAGTACGATAGAAGACAGGAATCGTGCTGGCGACATTGCACGACGGTTTTCCCCAGTCTCAGATGTCAGGAATCATATAAGCGTAAATCTGTTCTAGTCGAATCCAATGGAACCACCCGAGGAACCTGTACTGCCTATGTTGAACAGTGCCCTAAACCCCTCCTTCGCGAAGGATGCCATGACGTGGCTCTACCCACCGATCGAACCATATAACACTGGCCGGCTGCGAGTATCTTCGTTGCACGAGATCTACTTCGAAGAAAGTGGTGATCCTGGAGGAATGCCTGTCGTATTCCTTCACGGTGGCCCTGGCGGAGGATCAGAGCCGAAGCAGCGGCGTTTCTTTCATCCCAGCAAATACCGGATCGTGAACTTTGACCAACGGGGATGCGGTAAGAGCACGCCGTACGCGTCTTTAGAGGAGAACACAACTTGGGAGCTAGTAGCCGATATAGAGAGGCTTCGTCAGCATCTCGGCGTGGAGCGCTGGCAAGTTTTCGGAGGGTCTTGGGGATCCACGCTTGCGTTGGCCTATGCTGAAACGCACGCGGAACGCGTTTCGGAGCTCGTGTTGCGCGGTATCTTCCTTCTTCGCAAGCAGGAAATCGACTGGTTCTACCAACGAGGAGCAAGCGTTCTCTATCCGGACGCCTGGGAGGCGTATTTTTCGCATATTCCAGAAGGCGAACGGAGCGATTTTCTGTCGGCTTACTATCGCCGTTTGACGAGCGAAGATCCCGCTGTTCGGCTCGCGGCCGCCAAGATCTGGAGCGACTGGGAAGGAGCGACTTCCAAACTTCTGCCCGATCCGAGCTTTGTGAGCGACTACGAAAAGGACGAGTTCGCCGTCGCGTTCGCCCGGATTGAGGCTCATTACTTTTACAACAGAGGCTTCCTAAAAACGGACGGCCAACTCCTTGCTGACATCTGGAAGATTCGGCATATCCCTGCGGTGATTGTTCAGGGCCGTTACGATGTCGTATGTCCTATGGAGAGCGCATGGGCATTGCACCGTGCGTGGCCTGAAGCCGAACTCCTGATCACGCCGGACGGTGGCCACAGTGCCTTTGATCCACCAAACTCTCGCGCCCTCATTGCCGCAACCGACAGGTTTGCGGGCTGAACGTGTGCCACTGATGGAAGGCAGCCGTGTCGCGTCGCAATGGTGTCCGATCCCAATGAACGGGAGATAGGGATGCATATCGAAGACGGCATCCTCGGCGCAAGGGCATGTGCGGGATGGTACGTGGCGACCATGGCGTTCGTGGTGCCCGGCGTTTACGAGATCAAGCGGCGTGTCCGCCAAAGCCTGTCGTACAAGCCATTTCTGGCGATGGTAGGTGTGGCAGTGTTCGTGATCTCGGCCATGCACTTACCTGTGCCTGTTACAGGATCGTCATCAAGTCCCTGTGGCACGGCATTGGCGGCGATCCTTGTTGGTCCGTTTGCTACTGCGGTCGTATCGACTATTGTCTTGTTTTTCCAGGCTCTTTTCTTTGGTCATGGTGGTATCACCACCATCGGCGCCAATACATTCTCCATGGGCATTTGCGGCGGCCTGTCGGGCTACGTGTCCTGGCGAATCCTGCGTGCAGTCAATTGTCCGCTGTGGCTCGCAGCCGGAGTGGCCGGCTTTGTCGGTGATCTCGTCACGTATTTAGTGGCCGCGTACGAGTTGGCTTTGAGCCTGCACGGCCAGGTACCAATGGCAAAACAGTGGATTATCTTCGTTATGGGCTATGCGGCCATGCAGTTGCCGTTGGCTGTTGTTGAGGCCGCATTCACCTCGTTAGTGTTGACGGGTGTGCTAAACCATCGCCCAGATTTGCTGCCGCAAAACCTTGTCAACAAGAAAATCATAGAAATACAAGCAAAAAAGGAACTCTGAACTATCAGTACGACCGTATCCGTCTGAGGAAACCATCTTGTTCGGGCGAAGGATTTTGCCGAAGATGACGGGATGCGGAGCAAGGAAGAGATTCGCGGGCTGGTCGAGGGATTTGCGAAAAGCGGGATGACGCGGAGCGAGTATTGCGCTAAGCACGGCATCGGGGTGTCCACGCTGGACTACTGGCGGCGTGCGTATCGGAACCAAAAGCCGAAGCTGGTGCCGGTGGCCATTGAAGAAGCGTTACGGCAGGCCGGCTTCGCGCTGGTGCTAGCCAACGGGCGGCGCATTGAGAGCTCGTGGAGGTTCGCCGAGGCCGACATGCAGCGGCTGATTCGCGCCGCCGAGGCATAACGTGTTTGGTCTGGGGTTGGCGACCAGGATTTACGTCGCGGTCGAAGCCGTGGATATGCGCAAGGGCTTCGAGGGGCTGTACGGATTGGTGCGCGATCAACTGTGCCACGATCCGCTGAGCGGGCATCTCTTCTTGTTCACCAACAAAACCAAGACACGCCTGAAGGCTCTGGTATGGGACGGCAGCGGATTATGGGTGTGTTCGAAGCGGCTGGAGAAGGGCCGTTTCCACTGGCCGGAAGCGGAAGGCCGGCACAGCGTCACGATGCGGCCGGAAGAGTTGGCGATGCTGGTGAACGGCCTGGATCTGAAGCAAACGCAGCGGCGCAACTGGTATCGCAAAAGCGCGTAAAAATCTCTCGCGTATTTGTAGAATCCCTCGTAAAATAGAGCTTCCCTCTATGGCCGCTGCCGATCCGCAAGTGCGCATTGAGACGCTGGAAGCGGCATTGCGCACTGCCAGCCGTGAACTGCATTGGGCCAACCTCACGATCCAGAAGAAGGACGCCGTAATCCATCTGCTCCAGGAGCGGCTGCGCAAGCAGCGTATCGGATTTCTCGGGCCGTTGAGCGAAACGCTGAGCGATTTGCAGTTGGAGTTGCTGACCGAAGAAGAGCCAGGTGCGACGCGCGAAGAAGTGGAAGCGGAATCGAGGCGAGAGCCGATTCCGACGGCGCCACCGCGCAAACGCAAACCGCATCCCGGCCGCCGGGCTCTGCCCGAGCATCTGCCGCGCGTCGAGGAAGTGATTGCCTGCGCGGCCAACTGCGCCCACTGCGGTGGTGAAACGCGCCTGATCGGCTACGACTGGAGCGAAGTGCTGGATCGTGAGCCGGCCAAGTGGTTTGTACGCGTCAGCAAACGCGAAAAACGTTCGTGCGGAAAATGTTCTGCCATCCAGATGGCGACACTGGCGCCGCGCATCGTGGAAAAAGGACTGGCCAGCGATCGGTTAATCGTCGAAACGGTGGTGGCCAAGTACTGCGATCACCTTCCGCTGTATCGCCAGGAAGCTATGATCGAACGCGAAGCGGGCGTGGAGATTTCGCGGGCGACCCTGGACGGCTGGGTAATGCGAATCGGCGAGTTGCTTCAGCCGGTAGCCGAGGCCATGCGCCAAGAGCTGCTGGGGGCATCCTATTTACAGGCCGATGAAACCATCGTGCCGGTGCAGATGCATGATGGCAGAGGCTCGAATCATCCGGCGTACCTGTGGCAGTATGGAACGCCCGCAGGCGAAACGGTGTTCGATTTTCAACTGAGCCGCGGACGCGACGGTCCGGCGAGATTCCTCAAAGACTGGAACGGGATTTTACAAACCGACGGCTACCAGGCCTACGATCAGATCGGCGGACCGGCTTTGATCCATGTGGGCTGCTGGGCACATTATCCCGAGACCACCGTTATCCAGAGCGAATGCGTGGAAGGCGTGTAGGGCGCGGCGTTTTAGGGTAAATCGATCTGTGCGCTCCGGATAAGGCGTCAGAGGTTATTGAGGAACTCGAGAAGCCTGGAGGATGGCCGCCACTTGCGAGGAGCCGAAGGATCAAGCCCCGCTCGCTTCCAAAAAGCATCCAGAACCTCACGCTTCATCTGAAGGTTGGTTGTGATGTAGCGGCTTGTTGTGGCCACGGATGCATGCCCGAGATAATCGCGGATCACCGAGACGTCCACGCCCGCCTGGAGGAGCGCAACCGCGCAACTGTGTCGCATAACGTGGGGGGTAACTTTGCACTTTCGCAGGGCGGGAGCGTGCTGCGCCGCGAGCCGGACGTACTTGCCGAGAAGGTATGCGACGCCATCGCGCGTTAGCGGAGCGCCGTTGGCGTTTCTGAACAGCAGCCCATCTCCGTTTCCGGCTCTGATGATCCGGCTCAGCGCCGACGCTGTTTCCGACCAGAGGGGACAGATTCTCTCCTTTCGGCCTTTGCCGAGCAGGCGAACTTGTCGCGGCCTCTCCAGCCGGAGATCACAGGCGCGTATCGCCAACGCTTCGCTCACCCGCGCCCCAGTGTTATAGAGGAACAGCAGGAGCGCATGATCGCGGGCGCCGCTCCGAGATCGATGATCGACGGCGGCTATCACAGCACGTGCTTCTTCTGGTTCCAGGTAAGTCGGCGTCCTCCTCAATGCCCTCTTGTTGCGAATCGCAAGTATGCGCCCATACTGGCCCGCTCGGGTAACATCTTCCCGCAGCAGATGCTGCACAAAGCTGCGAAGGGCCGCCAGACGGCAATTTCGCGTAACGGCGGAGTTCCCACGTCGCGATTCGACGTGATCCAAAAAACCGAGCACGGCATCGGGTTGAATATCTTCAAGAGCCAGATCAGACAGGGGCCTGCGTTTCTGATTGGCCAGGAACGAGTAAAAGAGTTTCAGGGCATCCCGGTAAGCCCGCACCGTGTGGGGACTGGCTCCACGTGTGTTCCGCAGATAGGTGTGAAAGAAACTTTCAGTCAGGCCAAGCAGCGATTCTGAACGTGGTCGTTTCACAAGCTGTTGTCCTCGGCTCTCGCCTTCCGGTATCGGCGATGCAGTCGCTTGCCAGCCAAGTCCAGGAGCTCAGGCGTGGTATTCAGATAGGCCTCCGTCCCCACGATGTCCACGTGCCCCATGTACGCCGATAACCATGGCAGGCGGGCATGCAGATCCACTCCCTCGCGATACCATCGGCTCAAGCGGTGAACAGCAAAGGCGTGACGCAGATCATAGGGTCGTGGTCCGATTCGGCCTCTTTCAGGCTTCAACGCGGCCAGCTTAAACAAGACGCGGAAGGTGCGAGCTGCGGTCTCGACCGGTAGCCTACGTTGATTCACGCCAACAAAGAAATGTGCATCCGGGTCCGATGCCGCATATGGCACACGAGCAATAAGGTAACGATCGAGTTCGCGGGATAACGATCGATGAAAGGGAATCCAACGAGCCCGTCCTTTGAACGTATTGACAAAGAGGACGGCGGCTCTACTATCCACATCTTGCATTCGCAGGCGAAGTGCTTCTCCAAAACGAATGCCGGTACAGTACAGAACCAGAATCAGGGCACGGTAGAGTGCGGCCCGGAACAACGGGCGCTTCAGATCAGCGCAGAGCGACAGGAGGTTGAGGACGTCCTTTTCGGAAAGAAGATACGGAACGAATGAGGACTCAGTGGGCAGGTGTGGCCAGATCGGCTCAGCAACGCTCCCGGGATTCGACGATCGGCGCAGATAGCGGTAGAACTGCCTGAGGACGGCGGCATCGCCGGAGACGCTTACAGGCTTGCGACCCGGCTTGCTGGCTAACCAGGCAAGCGCCGCCTGGTCAAGCCGCCAGGCGCGATTTTTGCCGGCGTATTCGACGAGAAACTGATCGAACTCGCGCAGTGAAAACTCCGGACGCTTGTATCCATAACCTATACTCCGCTTGAACCGAAGGAAGGACTGTAACTCGGCGGCCACCGGACCGTGAAAGACATTGTTCATCGCGGCACCGGGAGGGCCACGGCTCTGAGGCGCCTCAATGCGACGCGTACGTACACAGAAGTGGAAGAAGAGCTTCGATGACCGAGGATATCGCTGACGACTTTGATGTTGGCTCCTGAATCAATCTGCCGAGTCGCGTGGCTGTGCCGAAATGCGTGCGCGCCAATCACTTTGGCTGGAATGCCGGCCAGCCGGGCATAGTGCCGGATGCGATAGCGTATTGCAGAACTGGTTATAGGCTCGTAGGGCATATTCTTGCGGAGAAAAAGCGCACGCGTTGCTCTGGCGGGTGGCCGTTCCCATCGCAAGTATGCCGTCAAGGCTTTCGCCACTGCGGGCAACAGAGGAAGTTCGATCGGCACCCTCGTCTTTGGCCTGCGGACTTTCAGGACGCCGCCACGCCAGTCCAGATCCTCCAGTCGAATCGCAAGCACTTCGGCTGCGCCCAGGCCATACGTCGCCAACAACAATACGATCGCGTAATCGCGCTTGCCGGGAGCTTCCGATCGAGAGATCGAATGCAGAATGCTCCGGACGTCCTTCCAGGCCAGAGCGCGCGGAGGCCGCTCGTCTGTTCGATATCTCGGTGCAATAACTACGCCGGCGAGGTCAATCGCGATTCTGCCTGTCATCTGCAGAAATCGGAGAAACGCGCGCAGCGAACTGCAACTATCCGCAACGGTCCTAGCCGACAAGCGGGTGGCCAGTCTCTGTACAAACGCGTCCAGATCCCTCGACGCTGCGTTTGAGACAGACTTCCTTCTGCGGCCCAACTGCGCGAGAAAGCCACGTGCGGTTCCAACATCGCGAACCAATGTTCTCTCCGATATGCCATTGTGGACGCGCCGGTAATAGCAATACTCTTTGAGCAACGGCGATAGCGGCGGAGACAGCCGGTCGCGCCAGGGCGGCATCGGCGTTCCCATCGCACCGAGTGCGCAACCCCATGCGTGAAGCGCGTTGTTTGCGAGATTGCGGCTATTCCCGGAGCTGTGTCTCCCCTTGAGGCGGGGACCCGAATAGGTGCGAATGAAGCGTCGCGCTCCGACCGCAGTCAGCTGTTCAACTTCCGACAGGCCGCGTTTGCTGCAGTAAATTCTGAAACGCCGGACCCATTGAAGGTACACGAGCATGGTTCCGGGTTTCAGCTTGCTTTTTCGCCACCATGCAAGAACCGCGCGTTCTCGATCATCAGAAACGGTCACTCGCTTGTTCACGTACCGTCTGACGGATCGATCAGGAGGAGCGTTGAAGTATTATCACGTTCTTCGCGATAGATTCGCCGCGCCCTACACGCCTTCCACGCATTCGCTCTGGATAACGGTGGTCTCGGGATAATGCGCCTTATCCCGAGATCCAGATAAGGCGCACGCGCGGCGGAAGTTCGTCGACGCCGTGAAAGTGAATCCGCAGGACGGCGCGGCCATCGCGATGGTCACGCGCATGGACGCGTTGTTTCTGGTCGACCGCCACGCGCGCCTGCAAGAGTTGAATGCGGAGGAGCGCGCAGCCTTGCGCCGTGAACACGCGCAACCCTGGGTGGACGAGATTTATTCCGAGTGCTGGAAACTGCGAGCGCAGCTGCTGCCCAAAAGCGCGCTGGGCGAGGCGGTGAACTACACCTTGAATATGTGGGCCAAGCTGCGGCGGTGTTTCGATCACGCTGAAGTCGAGCTGTCCAACAACATCGCAGAGAACTCCATGCGGCCGGTCGCGTTGGGCCGCAAGAACTGGCTGCACGTGGGCAGCGCCAAGTCCGGTCCTAAGGTCGCAGCGATTCTTTCGATCGTCGAGTCTTGCCGCCGGCTCGGCATTCCGGTGAAAGAGTATCTGCTGGCTGTGTTACCCGGCATGAGCCACAGAAAATATTCCGAAGCCGTCCGGCTCACACCCGCTAGTTGGAAGGCATCTCAGCCAAGCCGCTGATCAGCGGACCGCGCTTGACCCTCTGGGCCATCAGCAATATAAATTCGCTGATACGGATAACTGTGCAGAATGTGATCGCGAGCATATGTTCCCTTAGAATCCGCCGCGAGAAGCTCTTCATACCGCGACGGCGGAACACCCCGATAGCAATAAACATCGCCCGGGCGGTATTTCAAATAGAGCTGCTGCCATTCGGCGTTGTATGCGACTGCCATCAGCATCTTCGATTTCACCCGCACCCAGTCCACGCATTTGCTCCCATCCCATTTTCCCAGTTTGACGAGCGTGACACACAAGAGGGGTTCGTCTGACGCTTACGTACGACCAAGCGCTCCCATTTCTGAGACTGGTTATACGATGATCGTGCTGGTCACACCCCGGGGATCGATAGTTCTGGCATCGAATGCATTCCGACCCTTGTGAAGCCTCATCAAAGCTGCCGCCGATCGAATGGAGTAGGCGCTTTTCCGAGGGTACATCCTGTATCGCGGCGGAAGATGACGAGTCATCCCTTGTATCTCGGTCATAGCTAAACCGGAAGTCAGAGCGCTTGCCGGAGAACGAGTGGGCTCAACCTAAACCTCCGCAGTGCGGCTTCATCCAACAGTCGCAATGCAGCTCACAGCTTCCGGACCCAGTGCCTGACCAACGGGTTTTCGATTCCGCGCCCGAGCCAGCAAGGCGTTAACCCGGAAAGGATCGCCCAGGTCGTTCCATCCGATGTCTCCCATATTCAGGACTGAGAGCTTCTGTGTCATTCCGGACAGAACCCGCCTCGAGAAATCCATCGTTTCGATTTGCTCATAAATGGCCCTCAGCAACTTCGGATACTGATCCAGGCGATGGCTCATTAAGGATGCTTGAAAGATTTCGTACAGGCTGGGTTCCGCAGATCGAATCAATTCCAGGAAGACGCTTGCCCTTCCGACCATGACGAACGTGTTCCAAAGGCAGCCCCGATCAAGGAGTGTCTGGGCGACCTGAGCGGACGGCTTCTCCCAGAAGCATTTTACCTCCGGCAATTCACCGTTAGCTGGCTTAGGTTTCGGTTCGATCCATCCGAATTCAGTTTCCGGTGCCGACGACGAAGCGGCAAGTAAGATCACTCCTGAAGAGGATTCGGCGGGCGCAAACGCGGACATCATCTTCGTCGTAAACGTCCTTTCATCGGCATAGTGATGATCCGAAGGGAAAAACGCCACCACAGCTTGCGAGTCGAGGCGGACAATACGTATAAGGCTGGAGAGGATCGCCGGAAGCGTGCCCCGGTTGCTCGGCTGGACAACCATGCGCCACAGCGGCACGCCAGCCAGCTCGGGCTTATAAAAAGGCGCGTGTGACTCCGTGAGCACGAACACCGTCCGCTCCGGCCGCACGATCCCGGCCACGCGGTGTCGGGTCTGGGCGAGTAGTGTCTTCTCTCCTACAAGCCTGCAGAATTGCTTAGGCCGATCATCACCCGTCAGAGCTCGCGTCAGGGGGAGCAGGCGCGTGCCGTCGCCTCCACCCAGAATTACGCCCCAACGGTGCTTGTCATTCGGATTGCCTCGCATCCTGATCTTCATCTCGGTTGCTCCTGAGCCTGAAGGATTTCCGCTTCGGCCTGCAGCCAGTCATCCAGTTCAGAGCCGGCTTCGTCCCCGCGCAGGACGTATAATTCATACGCTCTCTGCCGGACCTGCTCTTCGAGAGTTGCGGTTTCGGCAACCCGTTCTTTTGATCGTCCTGGTTCTTTCATGTCGAGACCTCCTGTTTTCATCAGTCGAAATCAGTCGTCCGGAAACTCGGACGGGGTTAACCGTTTGGCATCATCTTCGCGCTGCCGTTGTACATGGCGAGCGCCGTAAGCACGTTGAGAAATGCGAAACCGCTTCTGCCACGGCGTCTTTAACCTTGAAGCCCAGTTCTTGGCGCAACGAGGCCTCGACAAGCAGCACCAGATCACACCTCCCATCAAGGATGGCGTTGGCAACAGGTTAAAAAGACAGAAGTTGAGACTTATCGCAGCCACAAATTGCGGAATGGCTGGCGCGCGGGCGCCTGCTGCTTGACCTGAAATCTCGCCAATCTCGATGGGACCATCGATCGATTTTGCCGACATTCTCCGCTCAAAGACGCCGTCGAAAAATTCGACGATCAGAATCGTAATCTGCAGGTTCTTGCGGACGGATTCAACGATGGCCGCCCGGAGGCGGCACCGCCCGGCGTGCTCGAATAAGTCCACCGAAACAATTTTGCTGAACTCTCCCGCCGTGTCGCGATAGTCGCATTCGTGGATCGCATTTCGATTTTCAATGTTTCTTTCTGCAACGGACTTTGCGGCGAACACGTCCTCGCGAAAGCTGAGCGTGCAGCCCCTCGCAATGGCGCCGTACTTTTCGGCCGCGCGAACACCAACGTTCCCCAGCCGAATCCGATGTCGAGAAAGGTCTCTTCCGGCCGCGGATCGAGCTTTCGGCAGATGTGATCCAGTTTCACCAGTTGGTTGCCACCCAGACTCTAGTGAGTGTCCCCGGAGTACGCACACGAATAAAGCATCCGCGAAGCCAGGAACGGCCCCATAGAATTCGTTGGAGCGATCGTAGCAAGAAAGGATGTTTCGCGCCGCACGCGCATGGGTCTGAAACCAGGATTCGATTCGTCCCAGTGGAATGCGCGCGACAATTGAGGTGAGCAGGTCGCATAGCCCACGCCGCGTCGCCTCCATTTTGAACCGATCGGCGGAGATAAGGTCGCCGTGAATATCAAAATGTCCACGGTCGAAGCCGAGGGCGACCGAATATTTGACCAGTGTGGGTCCGCCCAGAGCGCGTGCCCGGAACCGATTCATGGTTAGGCGCATGCGCGACCGCCTCCATCTTTAACCTTGAAGGCGTTTGTGGTTGAAAAGGAGTCGAGATTGGCCGGCCTAAGGAGCGCCGGCGTGATTCTCCTCGCGATCCCCGCGTAAATGGGATAGTAAAGATAAACGGTGTCGATTATGACCCGCTGGATAGGGGACCTTGGCGTTGAGCGCTGCTGGTCGGACGGTCTGCCAAATCCGCGCACGGTAAACCTCCCGGCCCAGACAGACATGCTGCCCGGGGTACGCACGAGAGAGGATTCGCGGGGGGCGTAGTTATAAACAATGAGCCCGACCAGAGAAATCCTCTGGAAGGAGTCATCTTCCCCAGGGAGGGGCGGTTTAGGGCGAACTCCAACGCCTGCCGATATTATTAACCTTTTCTCATTCAGAGTCAATATCCGACGATTGCTTTCGCCTGTTTGTCTCAGCTCGGGTGGTCACGAAGCCGTGACACGGGGAGGTACTAGCGCCTTTACCGAACGTCACTGGGTCGGTCATTGCTGGATTGACCGGTAGGATCAAATATCTGGCGATACAAGTCCTCGCCATAACTGGTTTCCAATGGGCCACCTTCAAGCAACCGGAAGGTTCGGGTCCCGTCCGTCCTCCTTTCAGCGCGCAAGAAGAGGTAATCGTTGGCCGTGCGGTCGAAAAAGACACGCGAGAATTCGTAGAGGTGCGTTACGTAGAATACCTTGATGCGCTTCTCCAGCAAGGCGCAGACGATCTGCTTCGCGATCTCCGAGCCCTCACGCTCATTTGTCGCGGCAAACGACTCGTTGAAGAGGATGAGCGAGTTCGGCGTCACGTGGTCGACGATCCCGGTCATTCTGGCGACCTCCTCGTCGAACTTTCCGCTTTTCATCTGCGCGTCCTCTTCTCGCTTATAGTGAGTGAACATGGCGGGACAGAGTTCGGCTTTGAAGAACTCAGCCCCGACGAACATGCCGCACTGCATCATCAGCTGCGCCAGTCCGACGCTGCGCAGGAAACTCGACTTTCCGCCCTGATTGGCTCCGGTGATAATGATGAGGTTCTTGCCGTCTCCATCGGCGGCATTGCCAACGACTCTGCCCTTCATATGTAGCGACAGACAGACATCGTACAACCCACTGAAGCGGTGCTTGCGTTCACCTATGAGTGCAGGCGTAGGAAAGCACACAGGCTCTCCTTTGGCCGCCAGTCGATCATAGAGATTCATACATCCGATATAGAAGGCCAATTCCGTTCGCAGCGCCCTGAAGAAGCTCAGGACATGATCTGCGGATTGGGCGAGAATAATCGTCGCCCGACCCATCCCCCGGTCCCGCATCTCCGACAAAATCCTCGCGCCCGCCTCGTCGCGCGGATGAAGATGAAAAGTGTAGCCGGGAGACCTTTTACGAAAAACTCGCTGCAGCCAAGTCTGTCTTTTGTCGGGAAGCTCGCGGAGTATTAACCTGGTGCTTTCGTTCCGATCGCCCAGTTCAGCGCTGAGCAACAAACCCTTACGAAACTTCAATTCCGTCAGATGCCGCTGGATGGTGGCAAGGTATTCATCGCCCAGCTCGTTCCGGAGCGTGGCAAACAGCGCAGTGAAGGCTTTCGACTCGAATCGGCCAGCCTGTTCTGCCAGGGACCTCAGTTTCCCGAGCATGCCAGACAGCGTCTCCAACAGGTCGATTGCGGAGTGGAGTACCGAGGATGGATAGTTGCTCGACAAATCGAAGTATCTTCTCCTCGTCTCTTCGATCGCCTCGATTGTGAGGTTATGGAGCTGCCTGACGACAGCTCGCTCTTTCAAGCAATCCTGCAGGACCTCCTGGCGATATCGGATCGTTTCGACGTCGTTCACAAATCCGGAGAGAAGTGCTTCCCGCGCCACCTCGAACAGGAAATTGTCATCGACCGCCATGGCGTGCAGGAGCGTGTCCAACTCCAAATCCTGGATCAGGGCCAGTTCGTGAGGCGGCGATTTTCGCGGTCGGCGGGCATCGCGATAGCCATACATAAGATCTCTGAATAGTTGCTGAGGATCGAAATCGCGATCCGGGTACATTAGCAGGGATCTCATTGTTTGATGCGCTCCTTCACCCAGTCGTAGGTCACGCGATACTTCTGGGCGATCGCAAGCGCATACGCCAACCCGTCAGCCGGTCTCCGTTCCAATTTGTAGGTTCGAATCGCCGGGTTGTCGGGGTTGACCGTGCTGACGACACTAACCGTCTTTTCGTCGAACGAAGCCAGTTCATCCAGGAAAGTGACCCAGACGCCGAGGAGGTCCAATGCAGAAATTCTACTCAGGACCTTCTTGCTTAAATAGAGCGCGTCCTTGAGCGTCGTCGAGGAGAACATCTCGTTCATAACGATAAGGCTATTCGGCGTGGCCGCGTTGAGGATCTCGTGGATCCGCACTAGATCGTCCTGCAGCTTGCCGCGGAGATTCGTAATATCCTCCTCGCGTTCGAAATGCGTGAAGAGACGATCGTAGAGAAAGAGCCGGGCTTCTCGACCAGGGACCTTACAGCCGAGACTCGCCAGATAATGCATTTGGCCCAACATGCGGGCGAACGTCGTCTTGCCGCCCTGGTTCGGACCGGATACGACGAAGATGCGCTCCGCGCCAATCAGAAAGAAGTCGTTGACGACGACGGCCGTCTTCTCATCGTTGAGCTTGCCCGCCAGCGCGATATCGAAGGCTTGATGGCCGCTGATTTCCTTGGATGTTTGCGAGATCTGTGGCCGGCAGAAGGTCAAGCCTCGGGGCCGAAATCGCTCCACATACGTGAGATAGGCAAGGTAGAACTGGATCTCCCGATCGAACCGGGCGATCTTTTCATCTAAATAACCCGCGCGGGTCACGCAAAACGTGTCGAGGGCGCGGAACGTGTCTGGATACAAGAGCGCCACCCGTTCCTGCACCTGCGCTTCGATATGGTTCAACCCGTCCCACGCCCGAATCTCGATCCGAGCCCGGCGCGCCGCGTCTTTCCTGAATTTCTCGAATGTTTCTTCGACAGCGATGCTGTAGTCGCGCTCCGCGTCGCAGTGGCGGACCGTGACGCTGCTGTCCTTGAGGAACAGGCAGTACGTGATACTGGACAGGTTCGCTTTGAGCTTCTGTGCTTCCGTCGCGAGGTCACGGAAGGTCTCCGACTCGGCATAGTTCCCCAGGTATTCGCGTAGTGCGCGCAGGCCTCGCGACTGTGTGTCGAGCTCAGACAGATCCTGCGAGAGACGCGCGACAGCTTCGCAATACATTTCAACAGCGCCCAGGAACAGCCGCTCCATGGCGCGTTTGTATTCGTACTTTTTCGCCTCCTCCGCCTGATTGAGACGAACGCGCATCACGCGCATGCGCTCAGAGAACGATTTGATTCCTTGCATCAGAGCGTCGTTTTCGAGATCCTGCATGACCTCCTGACGATAGGTGATCTCATTAAGATCATATAGTCCGCGGCAGTAAAACGGCCTTAAGTCATAGTCCTTCCAGTCGCTCGTGATGGCATCGATGATACGATCGAGGTGCAAGTCGCCAAAAAATGGCGGCACCTCCGCGGTCTCCCTTTCGGCACCGTCGTTAGGCGCTTCGAAGAGGATGCTATGGAAGGTCATGCCATCTCCGTGGTGATCATCTGCGACAGAGAATGGCGTGTCGCCTTGATGGCATCGATAAAAGTGACCTGTAGACGAGCTGGGCAGATTAGACAGTACTCCAGGCCGCAGGTTCTTTTCTGATGTCGATCCATAAACTCAGTCATATTCTCTGCTCGTCCCGTCGACGGGCCGCCGGCTTATTTTGGAGGAGAGATGATTGTTCCGCGGCGAGTATGTCTCGGCGAACTCAGGATGGCGAACAGGCCAATGGTTAAGATTGACGGCGTGACTGCCCTGGAGCGCGGTCTGGAGCTCTTGATTTGTGAGGATTTCGCAAATCACCTCCTCGACATCTTCCAGTTCCAGGCGATTCTTGAAAGTGCCCTCATTTACAATGCGATCACGCAAAATATTGGCGACTGCGCAGTCGGAAGGTGAGTCTACGAGCTGAGCGACCTCGCGGCTGTGCCGAAACTCGCCGCCATCGACCTTTACGATCGCGCAGGAATCATTAAACAACATCTCCGCGGTCGCTTCGACGACGCGAGTTTTCCCGGAATCGGTGAGACCCAAGAAAAAGACCCTACCGACCGAACGGTCCGAGGAATTCAGCAAGATTAGGTACATCTGATAGGTATCGACGATCTTTCGGACCACCTCATCCTGGCCTATATCCTTGGGACGAAGACTTCCGTCGAGGTACGTCGCTTCAGGGCGGGTTTCGGTGCGATCGAGGAAGGATTTCATTTCGATCCGGCATGAACCTCCAGAACGTCGATTTTCCGACTCGACCGCGCGGGTAGTTCACAACCGGACGCAAGGCCACCGTCAGGAGACCCGGCGAGACTCGTCTCTTCCGCGGATGAGGCGCCGTGGTTGTTCCGCTTTCGCGCAATCTCCGATGGCAAGCCGGGCCGATAGCGGCTTAGCAGGTCGTCACGAGTGATCCACCAGTAAACACGTTCCAAAGGCGCCGCGCGCCGCTTTAATGTGCCGGGATGGAACGCCCATATCAACGCATGAACAAGCAGATTCTCGAATGCATCATGTACTCTCTGCGTTTCGGAGGAAGGCGGTTTCATGACGCTGAATCCGTATTCCGCCGCGAAGGAGGCGCATTTGTGCATCCTCCCGTCGAGAGGGAGAACCATTCGCGCATAGAATGCCTTGGCGTTCCTGAGTTTCGGGTTTGCTACGGCCTGGGCTGCGAGAAGCCTCAGGGAAAGATGCATTCCGGTGCGAAACCGGATCGCCCACCCAAAGGGAGATCCGCACGGGTATATAACTGGCAGGTTCTCGTTCCAGAAATGCAACTCGACAAGATCGTCGGATCGCTTGAGCTGGATTTGGCCCGGTAGACGGACATCCGCCGGGGCGCGCCGCAGGGCGATGCGAAGAATGCAATCCTCGCGTTCGCAGAATTCAAAGATCCCGAGAACAGCGCGGAGAGCCCGGTCGAGAGCCCGCACGACCATTCGTGCCGACGCTCCCCACCTGATGTCCGTTGGACAGAAGGCTTGCCGCATAGACGAAGATGCCCACTCGCAGGAGTCATCTTCCCTCTCGGGCAGTTTTCGGCGGCGAACTCCAACGCCTTCGTTTTTCAATATAACCCAAACGACGCATCTTGTATATCCCTCCCAAAATGGCGTTGGTCGTTTCGTGTGCCGAAAGTCGGCACTTCGGCTTCCACGCTGACATTGCGCTTTCAACTTCTTCTTCAGGCTTCTCTTGTCTTCTTCTTGACATAACCAAAAGCTTCTGTTAGGTTGGCTGTGGCGGTGGAGTTCGCTCAACGTCGCCTGACAGCGATCAATAACTCCTGTGGCGGAAATGCCGCAGGATCGGTGTCTACCAACCTTCCTCGGTATTACCCCTAAAACAAACGTTTAGGAGCAAAGCGGTGGATCCAAAATCCCGCTTGAATCACTTCGGCGTTCATACCGTGATCGCGACTGCGGAAATGATCACTGAGGGGTATCCCTACAACTTCTGTGATCACGTAGCCGGCGCGATTCTGGCCGCAGCCCGCCACGAAAATGCAACGACTATGGCGGGAATCGAGTATCCCGTCACCGATGGCCTCTCGGTTGTCTCACGGCAGATGAGCACTAGATTTAATGTCAGCGAAGAAGTAGTCACATTGATCAGTCACATCGACGTCCAATCTCGGGATATTGCGCGCGATGAGGATACGGATGCGCGCGGCGAGGAGTCCGGCGTCGCCGGCGACCAGGGCGTAATGGCCGGATATGCGACCGAAGAGACTCCGGACGTGCTTCGGCAAGAGTATGTGCCGGCGAGATCTCTATGTCGATTGCTGAGGATATTGCGAGATTCAGGCAAGATACCACGGCTTGTTATGTTCTTCGGCCTCGGCATCAGAAACGTTTTTTGCCGATCGTATTTCACGGGGGTGATAATCCCGTGCTAAACGCGCCTGGATGGCCCGGTATTTCACCCCGCTGGACTTCAAGTGATAAGGCCGGAGTTGGAACGGCATTATCTCCCCACAGTTCCGTTTGGTTCACCGTCAGCCACGGGATCCTAAATGAGGTCTATTACCCACGAGTTGATATGGCATGTACTCGTGACTTGGGCCTGATTGTGACCGACGGAAAGGCCGGTGGCTTCTTTTCGGAAGAGAAGCGGGATACCATCTCGAAGGTGTCCCGGCTGCACGATGGCGTGCCAGCGTATAAGCTGGAAAATACATGCCGAACGGGAAGATTTAAGATCGTCAAGCAAATCGTCGCTGATCCCCGCCACGATGTCGTACTGCAGAATGTAAGGCTGGAAACACGGGACGGCTCCGCGTTGCGACTGTTCGTCCTGCTTGCACCAAGGTTGGTCAATGCTGGCGCTCATAACACCGGGTGGCTTGCTGAATTCAAGGGCCAGTCGATGTTGTTTGCTGAAGGAAAGGGGACGTGCCTCGCGCTCGGATGCTCGGAGCCTTGGCTTGCGCGCTCGGTCGGCTATGTCGGGGTGAGTGATGGGTGGCAGGACTTACGCCGAAACGGACAGTTGGCTTGGGCATATGATCGGGCATCTGACGGCAACATCGCGCTTGTGGCCGAAATCCGTGTTCCGAGCAACCGGCCTTTCCTTTTGGCAATGGGATTCGGTCGTGCCTGGTCGGAAGCGGCCTTTCATGTACGCGCCAGTCTGGAGCGCGGGTTCGATACCGTCGAACAGGTCTACACCGCTAATTGGCTGGCGTGGCAGGCTCCGCTCGCCAAATTAGATCCTGCTCCGTCGCATCGCCCACTTGGGCACAATCTCTACAGGGTAAGCACTGCGGTTCTGCGCACACATAACTCGCATATTGCCGGTGGAATGATCGCGAGTCTCTCGGTCCCGTGGGGTGCAAGCAAAGGCGACGACGATCTAGGCGGTTACCATCTGGTCTGGCCACGGGACTTGGTTCAAGTGGCTGGCGGCTTGATTGCGGCAGGTGCCCGCGACGATGCGCGTCTGGTCATCGATTACCTTCGCGCGATCCAAGAAGAGGATGGGCGGTGGCCTCAGAACTGCTGGCTTGATGGTCTGGCGTATTGGCACGGTGTGCAGATGGACGAATGTGCATTCCCTATTCTGCTGGTCGATCAGGCGCGGGCTCACGGAATGATTTCCGAACAGGAACTCAGAGAGTTTTGGCCGATGATACGAAAAGCGGCTGGCTTTGTGGTACGACACGGACCCGCAACAGATCAGGACCGATGGGAGGAGGAGGCGGGATATTCGCCGTTCACTCTTGCTGTCGAAGTAGCGGCACTCCTGGCTGCGGCAGAACTAGCCTCGCTCCAGGGTGAAGGGCTGATTGCCGAGTTTCTGCGTGACACCGCAGACGCCTGGAACGCCGATATTGAAACATGGACGTACGCATCTGATACTCCTTGGGCGAAGGAGGCTGGCGTCGAGGGTTATTACGTTCGAATCACGCCTGAAGCAGGACAGATTGCGACTGGAGGCGTGCATGGCAAGGTAACCCTTCGCAATCGTATGCCTCATGAGAGCGATGTCGTAGCCGCAGCTCTCATCAGTACGGATGCTCTGGCCTTGGTGCGCTTCGGTTTGCGCTCAGCCGATGATCCCCGGATTATCAATACGGTCAAAATGATCGATCGGTTCTTGAAGGTCGAACTACCGCAAGGCCCCGGATGGCACCGCTACAACCGCGACGGTTATGGAGAACATGCAAACGGAGACCCTTTCGACGGTATCGGGGAGGGGCGTGTATGGCCCTTGTTGATCGGCGAACGCGCGCATTACGAACTGGCTCTTGGGGATGAGGCCGAGGCCAGACGTTTGCTTGCCGTCATCGAAGCTTGCACGAGTGAAGGCGGCATGTTGCCCGAACAAATCTGGGACGCTGACGATGTTCCGGAACGCGAATTATTCCGCGGCCATCCGAGCGGGTCCGCTATGCCACTCGCATGGGCGCATGCAGAATACATCACGCTCTTACACAGCTTGGCCGAGGGTGCCGTGTTCGACATGCCTTCCCTAACGGTTCAGCGGTATCAACGAGATCGAAAGCCTCCACGGCTGCGCGATTGGCGGGAAATGTGGCGTCGGACATCGTTGCCGATCGGGCAGGCCCTTCGCGTTGAATTGGCTGCCGCATCAATCGTACGGTGGACGCATGATGAGTGGCGCAACCACGATGACGTCGCCACCTCCACAATCGGTCTTGGTCTGCATACTGTGGAACTTCCTACCGAGGCGCTGTCAAGAGGAACGAAAGTCGAATTTACATGGCGAGACCAAAATGATGGTAAATGGCGCGGAGAGAATTATGCCGTTACCGTCATTTAACTTCCCTATATCTCCCTCCTGCTTTCCGGTGCAGAGGCCGCGTCAGGGGAACCGAGATATGTTCGGTAAAGATATGCAGAAATGGTTCTCGACGTCCGGTCGATTCCTGCGTCGTCATCAATGTGTCCAGGGAGGCTCACGAAGCGGTGGCAGCAGACGCAGTCCGAACGGGTCGCGACCCGACTCTTCTTCCGCGGTCGCCCTTCGGACACAGCGAGGCATTTCCGCGCGAGCGTATGGTATCGGTACGAAGCGTGGTTGCGTTCGCCGGACATATTTTTGCAGACTTTTTCTACGTGCCGATGTTTTCGCTTGATCGCCAAGCATCGGACCAACATTTATAGAGGTGACGAAAGGCTACAGAAAAGTCGAGATGAAGTGCGCGCTAGAGACGTGAACCATCGAGATGGCCACCGCGTTGCGGTCATCGCGCGTTAGTCGCTTCGTTGCACCTGCCGGTTTGTCCTCGGAGTCGGCCCGCTCATCATGGCAGATGATGTGTCGGATTCGTAACATCCGGTGGGAGGCCGCTAGTACCCTGCAATGCTCCTCGTTGTCATCTTTTGCACTTGCCTTAGGGCAGGTCCCATTAATTGCCGATACTCTGCGCCCGTTACCGAATCTAATCAGTAGCGCGGTGGAGTTCGCGACAACTGTTGTGCCTCTGGCTCAACCAATGACTCCTGATCCTGGGTTTAGGAGACATCGCGATGAGAGGGCCAATCGAAACTTTCATAGGCGTTCATTTAGCGCACCAAATCGCTTGGGGCGTCATGTCGAATGACCGTGAGCTTCTCGATCCTCCACGAATTGTTCCAACGCACGGCAGGCTGTCCTCTATGCCTGCTGAGGAGATCGTTCAGACCGTGGTCCGGGAATTTGACCATGTTGAAAGCCTAGGCCCCGTGCAGGCCTTGGGTTTGGGGGTCCCCGGGCTGGTTGAGCACGGTGTCATTCAAGAATCCCCCAATCTGCCACAACTCAAGGGATTTCAACTCCAATCTGAGCTTTATGACGCATTTCGCGGAACGCGTCTAACCCGTGTTCCTGTGTTCGTATTCAACGATGCCGATGCATTAGCTGCAGGGATGGCAGCGCATAGAGCTGAATTGCGCGGGCCTATTCGTATCTGGACCCTAGGGCGCGGCGTAGGATTGGGGCGATATCCGTCGTTAGATCGGGCTTGGGAGGGCGGTCACGTTGTCGTCACACTCGACCCAAATGAAAACCATTGCTCGTGCGGCGGCATCGGCCACCTAGAAGGTATTGTGGGCTTGCGATCCATGCGCCTTCGCTTTCTGGATAGGGAACCGGAGGAGGTCTTCGAGTCCGCGAAGAATGGAGACGAACCTGCTCATGCCTTCGTCACGCTATGGCATCGTGCTCTTGCGGCAGCGACAGCGTCTTGCGTGCATTTGGATGGGCCAGGAGAGTTCTTCATAACTGGCGCCAGCAGCGACTTTATCAATGTGGAATTGTTAACGCAGCACCTCGATAGCATGATTGGGATGACTTCGCTGCAGGGTAGCACTTTTTCGATAATCGCTCAAACGGAGCAAATCGGTGTGATCGGGGCTGCGTTCAATGCTCAGACCGAATTAGCGCACGACCCAAGACTACAGCACGCCTAAGGTATGCCACCGGCAGCAGCATTCTATATCCAACTCTGCCGCACTAGGCGCGGTTGCAGCCCGTTTCACTTATGGAAACCGAATCATCTGGGCCGTCGCTCTGATCGTTGCCGGAAGTGTTCTTGCACTGGCCGGATTGAAATTGAGGATTGTCTGAGGGAGGGGGCAATTCCCGCCGAAGGTGTGGCAGCGCTCCTCATGCCGCCATGCTGGCTTCCGGGACTGGTAAAGCCAACTCTCAAGATTACAGCCGGTAAAGCCGACGTTGGAAATGAGCCATCCACGAGGGCGGAGATATCAAGTCGATTTAAGGTGGCTCTAGGCGTCCGCCGTCCTGACAGGGGCTAGGGCCACTTGCGATGTGGAACAGTTCGATTCGTCGACGGCTGTTTCCTTACCGTCACGCTTGGTTTGCAAAATCACGCCGTTGGGCTCCGCGATCTTTTTTGCGCTGGTTAGCTTATATTTGTGTTCGCGGCCGCTGCTGAGGGTCGCAGCGGGCTGTCCGGAGGAGATGCTCGGTGTTTGACACGAAAGCTCGGAAATCTTAAGCTTTAAGTGCGGTGGAGTTCGCATAACGCCCGTCCTGCCAGACGACCAATAACTCCTAGAGCGGAAATCGCTATGGGAGATTGCGTTCACAATCCTTTCTTTCGGCCGCGGCGGTGTCAACGGAGCTGCATGGTCGCTCTCAAGCATCCGCCTGAAGGTCGGCACTCGAGGACATTCGGTAATTCGGCCGGAATCGGCCACATCCCCGCGACCAGGAGCGCCGCGTGAGGTTCTCAGTGCTCGCTCTCGATTTTGACGGCACGATTGCCCAGAACGATGTTCTTGATCCCGGTGTGCGGCAGGCGATTAGCGAGCTTCGCGCCCAGGGCATCGTAGTCCTTATTGTAACGGGCCGCATCCTGGAAGACTTGCGGCGCGTAGCCGGCGACCTGCACTTCGTAGATGGGGTGGTGGCAGAAAACGGTGCGGTCATGGAATTTCCGGATACTGGATATTCGACCGCTTTGGGCCCGCCACCGCCGTCTCGACTGCTCGAAGAGCTTCGGCGTGGCGGTGTTTCTTTTTCGCTTGGACGGACGATTGTGGATTTAAGCGCCGACGATGCGTGGCAGGTGTTGGCGATTGTTCGACGACTTGAGCTTCCGCTCATGCTTGCCTTCAACCGAGGACGCATGATGCTGTTGCCACAGGCTATCAACAAGGCGACGGGTCTACGGCAGATCCTCACTATTCTACGCCTGTCGCCACATAATGCGGCTGCCATTGGAGACGCCGAGAACGACCATGCCCTCCTACAAGTGTGTGAAGTTGGCCTCGCGGTCGCATGGGGAAGTGCAGTTTTGAAGGCCTCTGCGGATTACATAGTGCCGGGCAACGGGCCGGCCGCGGTTGCCGCATACATTCGTGAATTCGCAAGGAAACTTCAAATTCCCACGCCGATGAAAACGCGGCGGCGCCTGCTACTAGGTCACAGCGACGACGGGCAGCCGTTGGAATTGGCCGTGCGCGGCCGGAATCTCCTAATCGCAGGCGATCCGAAATCAGGCAAGTCATGGATAACCGGACTGCTTTGCGAGCAATTGATTCTATATGGCTACTGCCTTTGTATCATTGATCCGGAAGGCGACTATACATCTCTTGAAGCACTTCCGGGTGTGGTTGTACTTGGCGGGTCGGATCCCCTTCCGCGATCACGAGATCTCCTACGGGCCCTGCGGCATCCTGACGTGAGCGTCGTGATAGATTTATCTCACTCGTCACAGCAGGAAAAATTGGACTATGTGGGTGCCCTTCTACCGTCACTCGCACTCCTCCGGCGGGTGACGGGCCTTCCACACCGAATCGTCGTCGATGAGGCCCATTATTTCTTAGGCGGCTCCGATATCGATAACCAATTCGATCTCGAACAAAGCGGTTATACCCTCGTGACCTGCCGGGCGTCGGCACTCCATCGAAAGATAATGTCAGCTACCCAAGCGGTTATTGTTGCGAGGGAGTCGGATCCCACCGAGGTGCGGGCGCTCAGCACGATCTGTGCTAAAAGCAATCCGGCTATGGAGGAACGCGAGTGGGGACAACTTCTCGATAAGCTTGTAATTGGCGAGGCGGTTGTCTTACCCGGTGCAGACGAAACGGGCGGCGGGCTGCGGAGGATCCGGTTAGCGCCGCGCCTGACTCCTCATGTCCGGCACTTCGCAAAGTATATCGATATACCCGTCCCTGAGGCGCGAGCATTCGTGTTCTGGCGCAATGGTGCACCTGGACGTCGCGCGCGGACGCTTCGGGAATTTATCGGGGTGGTAGAAACTACGCCATCCGGGACGCTAAACGAGCACGCGCGGCGCGGCGATTTTTCGAAATGGATCGCAGGCGTCTTTGGCGATTATCCATTGGCGAACTCAGTGCGCTGTCTCGAAGATGAGTACTCTGCCGGAACCATCGCAGATATTAATCCTCGGCTCAGCGCGGTAATTCGTGCACGCTATGACCTGATCGATCCACTGGCGGGACGCTTATAGGGCCTTCTGATGACACGCGATCACAGTAGTACCACTTTGGCTGAGGGCAGAATCGAAGCTGTTGGAAGCGCCTGGCGGGTCATTCATCGCTTGGGGAACTCTCTCCATGTCATTGAGATCTTCGCGCGAGCACCTGAAGATAGCCTGCGTCGACCATGGTGGTCCCGGTCTGTGGCGCGATTGTGACAGGACCACAGGTCCATCAACTCGTTGTGAACCTGCTGTTTCGCACTCTCTCCTAGCGACGCAAAGGCACGTGTCATCGGCCCGTAGTTCGATCGGAAAAACTCAACCACGTCAGCCGGCGAAGATGGATAACCAAATTCGTACATGTGGAGCGAGCACTCAACGGGTCGCGGTGCCGCTCCAGCGGAATGCCTTTGAAGACAAGTTCATCGAGAATCCTCCGCCGCTGCATGGATGGCATCACGCGGCCCTTCGGTTCTTTTTGCGACAGTCGCAAAAAGACGCCAGAAAAAGGTTGCGTGGCCCAGCCCTCGTCAGATGCGAAAAGACTAGGGCCTGGGCGCGAGCATCGAATTTCATATCAGCCGAAATGTGTCGCTCGAAGTGAACGGCCTGTACCGAAAGCTGCACTTCGTCACAGCAGGAGTCGAACCTGGGGGATCGCTGAACAGCGTTTCGCCATCGCCCGTCATTACTTGGGAGTTTCCGGTGCTGGCCAAATATCGCTTCCAGCGGAGGGCCTCCAACCGTTTATTGAAGGCGGCCCATCTTTTCGAACTGCTGGGAATCTGAACGGCACGGATCCCTCGCACTATGGTGGGACGGCAGGCGTAGGTGTCGATCTGCACGTTGGGATACTCAACGTCTCGCCGGTGCTCCGCTATACACGGTGGTCTGGAGATTTGGTTCGATCGGCCCAAGCAAATACCAACCCTGATCAACTGGAGCTTCTTGTCGAGGTGAGCCACGGTTCTGAAACTAAGGGACACCCGTGGGGCAACCATTTCGCGTTAGGCGTCATCGGAGGCGAGACATTGCGGGGTGATCTGCCCTCAGCCAGCGGACCAATCATCGTCGGAGTTCCCACCGGCGGATCGTCGCTGCAGACCGCGACTGCAACGTATTCCGGGCTGCATGATCCCACAATAGGGCCAATGGTTGAATTTGCATTGCCGAAAGAGTTCTCTTTGGAAGTCGACGCTCTGTATCATCCGCTGCGCTATCACAGCGAAACCACGCTCAACGGCGCCGTGACCGGCAGCACAACTTTCAATGACGCAATCACGTGGGACTTCCCGGTGTTCGAAAAGTACAAATTTCCGCTCGGTCCAGTCAGGCCCTTTCTCGAAGTCGGACCGTCGTTTCGGTTGCCGCAGAATATGAATGGGCTTTCCACTGCCGGAGTGGCAACCGGTGCCGGCATAGAGTCAGCGGCTTGAAGCTGGCGCCGACCTTCCGTTTCGTGCACTGGGCCGCGGACTCGACACGTGTGACCCAGAATCAGATCGATCTCCTCTTTTCGATTGCTTTCTGACTGCGGGTCTAATCGGCGGCTGCCGCCTGGTGCGACAGCGCCACCACGGCCGCTATCGACCAGGGGACCGGCATTCGAACAGCTTTGCTGGGCCGTCTCGGCCTGAGAAGCACGCCTTCGAATCGGGGCACAAGCCTTTGAATGACGATAGCCAGGCAGGGTATCCTCTTTACGTCGCCCATGTCCGAGAACGCGGCCAAATTTATCGAACCAATGCTGCTGCTAAGGACTGAGAAGCTCCCCGAAGGAGCCGACTGGCTGTTCGAGCTGAAGCTTGATGGCTATCGCGCCCTCGCGATAAAGGCATCCGGCAAAGTGCACTTGCGATCCAGAAACGATAATGATTTTGGCGTTCGCTATCGGAGCATTGTCGCGGCGCTCGCCGACATGCCGGACCAGACCGTGCTTGATGGAGAAGTGGTCGCCCTGGACGAGGAGGGCCGACCATCGTTTAACAAACTACAGAATTTTGGTTCCGGCGGTGCGCCACTTCATTTCTTTATATTCGACGTCCTCATCCTGAAGGGAAGGAATGTTATGGGTGAGCCTTTGGTCAGACGCCGCGAACTGATCGAGGAACACGTTCTACCGACGCTGGCGGATCCCATCCGGTATTCTCCGATTCTCGACGCTCCCTTGAAGACGCTCATCCGATCGGTGAAGGATCAAGGATTGGAGGGGCTGGTCGCGAAACGCCTCGGCAGTAAATATGAGCCGGGAGAGCGATCTGGTGCCTGGCAGAAAATGCGCGTAAACCGCGGTCAGGAACTGGTCATCGCAGGGTACACGCCCTCCACAAAGAACTTCGATGCTCTCGTGATTGGCTACTATGACGCGAACGCGTTGATATATGCTGCCCGCACCAGGAACGGATTCACTCCCGCTTCCCGTGAGGAGCTCTTCAAAAAGATGACGCCGCTCGAGATCGACGAGTGCCCGTTCGCGAATCTACCGGAGAAAAAGGCCGGGCGCTGGGGCGCCGGACTGACGGCTTCGAAGATGGTCGAGTGCCGCTGGCTCAAGCCGAAGCTCGTCGGGCAATTCGAATTCGTGGAATGGACAGGCGACAGTCACCTTCGACACACGAGCTTCGTTGGATTGCGCGAAGACAAGAGCGCGAAGGATGTACGGCGGGAGTGAAGCACCGACGGGTTGTTCCCCCATGCCCACTGTTCACCACCCGCTAATTCTTTTCGCGGTGAAGCACCCAAAGCTTTCGCGCGAGGTGTCTCACTCTTCCGGTTTTCTCCAGTTCGCGGCGAACTTTCTTGTAGTGACTTTCCGAAAGCCCGCAGAGGTCAGCCATTTCGGCATTGCTGAATGGCATCACCAAACGGGCGGTCCCTTGAGACGCCAGACCCCCGAGTACCGCGGCCAGTTCCCACAGCAGCCCCTCAAGAATATCCGTAGGTGAGAGCCCTTTCAATGCCAGGTATGTCGCGGCAAGACCGCAGAGATCGCGCTGGAGTGTTTCACCGTGGAAGTGCCGGGCGTTCTGGTCGCGTAGCGCCCGATCGCGAATTTGTGCAGAGTCGATACGGTGTATTTCACAAGGGACAGCTGTAATCGCTGAGAATGGACAGTGCATCCTCAGGTCGAGCCACCAGTCACCAATCAAGTCGCCCGGATATCGGAGCCCGAGCAGATGCTGGCCGCCATCCGGAGATGAATACGCGAGTTTGACAATTCCACGAGCTAACAGGAATGTCGACTTTGCCTCGTCTGCCTGGGAGAACAGCACCGATTTCTGCGAGTACCTTTGTGCGGGGTCCCATCGAAACAGCTCTCGCCATCGGGCGAGCGTCCGAGTTGCACGCGCAGATGTCCACTGGAGGTGGGCGTGGTGTGGAGGTGCCGGCGGCATCCCCACAAACCGTTCCGCCGCACTCCGCTTCCGGGCAGGTCGATTCTTTGTTGATTCTTTAGAGGTGTCTGCAGAAGTGGAACTCGGCTGATCGAGGCTAGCGGCCACGACAGCCGTCTTACGCGTGAGGCCCTGAGACTCTTCATCAGCCGACGATACCGGGACTGCGGCGACCGTCTGCAAGACATGGTCGTCACCGAGAGGTATCGGGCTCTTATTTCGTTTCACCCGTCGAGGTCCCGTTTATATGCCGGGAACTCGGCGAGCTCCCGCAATTGTTTCCAACTGCAGGAGTCATTGGTCGCACTGCGACGTTTATGCGGACTCCACCGCTGTCTATTTACCCGCTAACATCATATCTGAAGAACAGCAAAACTAATGATTCCTGAAGGAATTCTGTATGGGAGATGCAACGGCCTGGATTTGCGCCGTGTTAGTGCCTTCGCACCCTGCAGCTACCCCACGTCAATATGTATCCCCTCTTCGACAGTTTCGATCTCAAACGGTTGCTTTTATATAAAGTAGCCGTCTAACAATCGCGGTATCAATGGGATACGCGATATCGGCCGGCCTTGGGCTGCCGGTGCTTCGAGAACCGCCCTCCTGATGTTGTATTGGAATCGTGGGATCAAGAAAAGGGCAACCAGTTAAAGATGCCAGGTCACAGGAGATTCCCGGACCCGACGCAGCGAGTCGCCGTGTCTCCAGCGAGATCATTGCGGCGCTCGACGAACCCAGCAGCGACAAGCCAGGACTGCAATGGTTTCGAGGCCGGCGGAAAAGGTCCGAAGGAGCGGCAGCAGATCGGTGATGATGCCATCGAGAAAGCGACCCACGGTGCAACGGAAGAACACAAACGTGCTGCAGCACCTCGGTAGAAGTCAACGGGCTCCTCATCTGAGAAGAACAGATACCCTGTCGAGCATTTAGCCATCTTGTGTTTTTGGGCCGGACCCGCCGTGCAATTGGAGATCGCGCTCGGCAACCGAGAGCAACTTCAAAACATCATCCGCGTCAACAACTAAAGCATTGCCGTGAAGCGTAGGTCCCATGCGACCGAGGAGACGACGCGCGTGTCCCGGGCTCACCTCAAATAGCTTCGCAATCTCTTTGCCGCCGAGCAGCGGCGTTTTCAGAGTCATTAAATCCGTGCGGATTTGGGGGATGCGTTGAATCCAGGCTGGCTCTCTTCGCATAATTTGGTACGTTGGTAGCTGGTTGCATCGCTCCTCTCCCCAGGTGCCAGTTGTACAGGATACCTCCGAGCACGGGCCGTTCGCGAAGCCAATATCGACGGACTACTCTCGTGCCTCCCAAGACTGTTCCTGCAGGTTAGTGAACGAGGACCGGCTGCGTTCAGGCGTAGCGGGTATTTGAATCGGTAATTTTGGCGCGCATGTAGCCCTCGTCTCCCTGTATGCTGTAGACCGCCGGATTCGCTGTGCCGTACTGCAAGACCCGCCCCATTTGTGCCAATGAACTGGGTTCGGAAGATGCGCAGCATGACGCATGCAGACCAAGATTATCACGGATTCCGTGGGCAAGAGCAACAGTTGACAAACAGTTGACGAGCGCAAAGACGTGATACTCGAGGGGTTGGAGCGTCGTCAGAATCGGCGGCGAAGATTTCAGGATTTCGAGCGTAAGGACCGCGCGTGATTGTTGCTACGTTGCTCGTCGGCAAGCGGAGCATCCGGTTTGGAAAGCAGATAGCCGTTTCGATACGAGGTCCTGATGTAGTGAGGATCCGCGGGATTGGGTTCGAGTTTCCTCCGGATGCGCTTGATCTGAGCGTTGACCGCGTCGTCATACACGTCGTTGGCTCGTTCTCCCCATACCTCCGTGATCAGGCTGGCACGAGGAACCACCGTACCCGCGCTCCGGGCCAACGCAAGAATTATCGAGAACTCTAGTTCGGTGAACTCAATCGGCTTGCCTCCTCGCGTCACGGTCCGGAGCTCGATGTTGATTGTTAGGTCGCCGACTCGAATGAGGTGGGCGGACTTGAAATAAGTCGCCTCAAACCACCTCTGGCGACGGAGCAGCGTATGCACCCAGGCGCCGAGGAGGGTCGGGCGGCATGGGATTGCGATGACGGCATCGGCCCCGGCGAGGAGCGTTGCCTGCGCACCGTCTTCGGAGAACTCGCAGGTGATAGCGAGCAGCGGCGTGCTGTTCTGGTGAGCGCGGAGGCTCTGGCAGATCAGCTGCCCGTCCCTGCCGCCAACACGCAGGTCGAGGATAATCAATTCGAACTGCCCTTCGACTGCGCGCTGGTGACCTCTGGTCCCGTCCGTCGCCAGTTCGATGGAATAGCCCAGAAGTTGAAGTTGCTCGACGAGCGATACACCGCGTTTCGAATCGCCGTCGATGAGCAGTATTTGGCTATCGGTCATGCTGCGGTCCCCCCTTCCGCTGAGTGGAAAACGGCAGGGGATCCGTATCCCGCCCGACCGTTGGAATAATTGCCGCGCGGCCGTCATGAGAAAATGCAGCGAACGTACCCATTAAGAATGCTCCATACGTTGGTGACCTGCAATTCTTTTGCGGCACGAAAAACCACCGGAGACCGGTTCTGGGAGATCTAGTGTAGTGCGTCACACGGATTGCACATTAACGAGACTTTTGCGGGCTCGCTTCACTTTTTCGAGGATGTCCCTGGCAGAGGCGGTCCAGATGAAGGGTTTCGGATTTTCGTTGTGATGATCAACGTAGTCCTCAATGGCGGTGACCAGTTCGCTCACGTCACGAAAAACTCCACGCCGGAGACGGTTCACCGTGAGATCGCGGAAGAAACGTTCGACCATGTTCAGCCAGGAGGCGCTGGTGGGCGTGAAGTGCAGGTGAAAACGGGGATGGCGCCTCAGCCAGCGCTGAACGGCGGGATGCTTGTGAGTCGCGTAGTTGTCCACGATCAGGTATAACTGCTTGTGCTCGGGCGTGGCCTCGTCGACCCTTCGCAAGAAACGGATCCACTCCTGATGCCGATGCCGTTCCTGGCACAGACCGATGACTTTGCCATCCAGCGTGTTCAAAGCCGCGAACAATTTGGCAGTGCCATTGCGTTTGTAATCGTGAGTCATGGTTCCGGCCCGGCCGCGCTTCAGCGGCAGGCCGGGTTGGGTACGGTCCAGCGCCTGAATCTGACTCTTCTCATCGCAACACAGCACCACGGCATGCTCGGGTGGATTCAGATACAACCCCACCACAGCTTCCAGTTTTTCGGCAAAATGGGGGTCACTGGAAACCTTGAAAGTTTCCACCAGATGAGGCTTCAGCCCATGCTGGCGCCAGATACGCCGAACGGTGGCCTCGCTGAGGCCAACGGCCGCCGCCATCGTTCGCGTCGACCAGTGCGTGGCCTGCGGAGGTTTTTCCCGCGTGGTTTTCTGAATCACCCGCTTGATCATGGCGGCCGAGATGCGCGGTGTCCGGCCGGGCCGCGGCGCGTCCTTCTCCAGCCCGGCGATCCTTGCTACCAGAAACCGCTTGCGCCAACGGGCTGCCTTATGTGCGGTGATTCCCAACTCGGCGGCGATTTCTTTGTCCTGCCTTCCGGCAGCGGCCAATAACACGATGCGAGCGCGCTCCACCAGACGAAGGGCAAAAGACCGCGCCCGAGTGCATTGCCCCAGCATTTCCTCTTCATCGGGAGTCAGGGTGACTGGCGGAGCAACACGCATCCGGAAGAACCTCCATTGTAGAGACGTTCTTCCTGCAATACTGATTACTAATTCCGACGCACTACACTAGTGCTGCTGGCAATCCAGTGCCTGCACTGCCTTGAGGGGCATTCAGGAGTGATTCTATCAGCTTTTTTGCTCGTGATATTTTTGCTCGTGGCGGCAGTACTTCTCAACGACGCCGGAACTGGACAATGCCAACCCAATGCACCACGCCTGCGGCTTAGCACATGAGCGAAGATTCAAACGCAACCAGAGTCCCCGGCGTAGAATGCCTTGAGTGCCTCTGGGGCTGCGCTGGAGCGCGTCTCATTAGGAAACAGCATCAGCGCAGTGACTCCCGGGGCCTTCGCCGCCGCACGGGGGCCCACGCTCCATTCGGTTCATGCCAAAATCGCTCGATCAACATCGGTCCTCGGCCGGGTCGCCTGTTTCGAGATACGCCGATACCAAGGCGCTTTACCCAACAATACGTAGTTTTGTTCGTGGTGCTTTTGTTCGCAGTGATCCAAGCCTTAAATAGTGGGTGCCAGTCGCGAGCTTCCGGCAGAGTACAAGCGCTTCTTCCGCGCGCTGGGCCATCGCGTCCGTTCCCTTCGAACCGAACGGAAGCTCAGCCAGGAAGACATGATTTCATACGGATTCAGTGTGCGTCACTGGCAAATGATCGAGGCTGGCCGACCCTGCACGGTCTTCACGCTTCTTCGGGTCTGCGATGCATTCGAGGTTCCGATGGAACTCCTCGTCGTGGGGCTAGGCCCGAGCACCCGAAAGCGCAAGAAGGAATAGCCGAGGATAGCGCATCCCCGTCGTCGAACAATTCGACACCTCTAACACCGCCTTCGACGTCACTCGTTTCTGAGATTTTTACTTCACAGCCGATTGGATCGGAGGGCCCCAAATTGGATTGCGGCCCTCAGGTCTTGCCTGATTCTCACTTTTTCGGCCGGCGCTGCTCGGCCGGTAGGTTGCGGTTTTCGCGCGTGAGTCCAGTCAAGCGTCTTGCCTTGATCAGGACGTCGTTTGGATCTTCATGCTTCCGTTCCCACTGAATGCGGAGGTGCGAGAATCTTGCCCAATCCTCCTGCTCTCGCCGCTCCATGAGTTCGACGAGCTCGAAATTGATCCAGGCTCTCGTCTCTTCGACGATCCACGCGAGTCCTTTAAGATCGTCCGATTTGAGCAATCGGAGCTCCGCCAGGCGCTGTCGATCCAGGAGTAGCTGGTCGAAATGTTGGTTCATGCCGTGAAGCGTCTCGTAGACAAGTTGCTTCTGAGGGAGTTCCTTCATCTCAAGTCTCCCTTCCTTCGGTGATTCGTAAACGCTGATCCCGAAATTTCACATCCGGCCCGATGCCAATTCTGTTGCGGTGGATGCGAAGAGCAGGTAATGTTGGCTTCAGTCATTGTTGCCTCCTTTTGGTAGGCGACGTGGTTAGGGGCACGGCCGACGTTCGCGTGCTGCTCGCCCCCGGTTGTGGTTTCGCAGCAACACAAGAACAAGTTCCGCCTAAGGTCCCCCTTAGATCGAGACTATGGAGTATGCGCCGCAGGATGGTGCTCAAGCGAAAGCGACCGCTTCCCGGAATCCCCGGTTGGGGCGAACCTCGGGCAGGGGCACAGATGAGATCCGGCAGTGGCGCGGGCTCGCCCACGCCAACTCCCTCAAGTTTCAGAAAAGAAGACTGTTAATCTGATAATCGGCTCATCGTCCGCCGCCTATTTGGGCAGAATTCAACTGAATATTTAGCCTTCTTGGCATTTGTGGGGGAGTACTAGGTAAATTTTTTCCTTCGCCAATCGGCTATCCGGGATCATCCTATGTAACAGGAGTCTTGAATTTCTGCTGGTAATGCATTGCAGCGAAAGGCGTCTTCACGCCTTCGGCGTCGTGCCGCCGATGTTAACTTTCGATGGCTTTCGAACACCCGCCGCGGTAGTCGAACATCGAACTAGGACGGCTCTCGCCCAGCCGATCGCCCGCGCGACCGGATGAGCTGATCCAGAGACGTTCTCGCAAGATGCAAGACCCGAGTCCGCAAGCTTCAAGTCCTCCCTGCGATATCTGTGGGCGTCTGCGCCACCCCGGGATCGGCTGCATAAGGACGGTCTTTCTTCTGAACGGCAAGTCGTACTTGCGAAGAACGCACGACGGCGACGGAAACTGCCCGGACTGCGGAACTCCGACCGGTGGATCTCATCACATGGGTTGCCGCGTGGAGCGTTGCCCCAAATGCGGAGGACCTCTTCTCGCGTGTGGCTGCTTCGACACCGGCCACGAGCTATTGATCTGAAGCGGATCACAAAACGGCCGACAGGAACTCGTCGGAAAGCCATCCACACGTGTGTTGCCCAAAAGCTGATCCCGATTCGTTGCCCATCGGAAGTCACAAAGCTCCCTAACGCAAGATTCTTCAACGCCGCCACACAGCTTTAGGTGACATCGAATGTCATGATCCCCGAGCGCGAATGAGGTATCTTCGTTTATCGCAATGACCTTATGTGTGCGATTCGGCACCGCACCGAGCGTGCTCTGGCCGCCGCTCCGCGCTCTCCTAATCTCATGAAGCATCCGGCGAATTCAGGCGACGCCGAGCGCCGGCTCGGGCGTTGCTCGCAGACTTTGGCCGAGCACGAGGCTCAATCTGTGGCGCCGGACAAGCTCGCACGGGCCGTCGCGGAATACATCGACTGGTGGACGTTTGCGTTTTGGGTTCGTCTGACGACTGACTTTGAAGGCCGCATCTCCGACAAGATGAGCGCAATGCTGGATGCTCGGTGTCCGGGCTTCCTCAAATATGCGAACCAGTATCGTGAACAACACCGCGACGAACGAGAATTCCTTTGGCTTCGGCTGATCGAATGGATCGACCGCGAGATCTTCCGTTGTGCCGTCGATGAAGGATGGTCGCATGCGCTCGGTTTTTACGCCGCCCGCGACCCTGGTCTCGATCGAGTTCGGAACTATTGGGCGGAGTGCGAAGATCGCTGGAAAGCGGATCCCCCGGCGCTCGTGCCATCGTACGACGACTGGCGCCGCATGGCGGATCCGCGGGACTGATCGAACAAGAAACTTGTCAGCATCATTTCGCCGGAGCGGCCCGCACAGCAGCGTGGCGCGATAGGTAAAGAACAATTTCATCGTTCGGCCCGCAGCCTTTCAGGAGTTTCGCAGCTCCCTGAGCCAATCTGCTCGGGTTGGGCGTCTCAAGATGTTTCGGGTCAGCGCTGCCCGCGCAACCCGCAGCCCGTCCTAGAAAACGGCCATAGATCGAAATGCCGCTCCCGGAACAAGAATCTCGACCGTCCGGTCGCCGCGTACCACTCCCGCTGGCGGAAACTCTGGAGCAACATCGACTGCCAATAAGAGCCTGGACAAAGTCAGTCCCACGAGAACGAGGTTGGTATGAGCGACAGCACCGCTCATACCGTCCCTCGGACCACCTGGAGAGCGTGGAATTGTCGGCAACATACCCAAGAGCGAGTCTCTGGGCAAGCAACTACCCAGTGCAATAACTCTACAACAGGAATCAAAATCCGTTTGGACGAAATCAGCCGAATTTCTCCGATCCCCATGATGCGGAAGGTAAATCAATCAGGGCAGTGCTGGAGGTCTTGGCGTGAATCCACGCGAGGCTGATTGCGTTGGCCCGCGCGTTACCGCTGCAAGGAATTGACACCGCCCATAAGGCACCGAGTGCCGTTCTCTGGCGGTTGCCCGAAGAGTGATCCCGCATTGGGATCGCTCGATGAGCTATGCGGATGCAACTCCCGCAGCCTCCTCATCCTCAAGGTCTTCACTTCCTCCGGCAAATTCGAGCACCCACGCTCTGGTATAGGGCTCGAGCCGTTCCCAGTTCAACTCGTCCTTATGAAGTCGGCAGAACGAGCGCACCGAGCGTTCGGGAACTCGTCCGTCCTTCCCGCGCTTCATCCAACCATCACGAATCCATTGACTGATCGTCGCCCTGCGGACGTGCCACTCCGCAGCAAGTTTTGAGATGGTGAAGCCTTCATCGCGGGCTATCGACAAACCGAGGTGCTTCATCTTGCACACAACGGACTCGACTGACCTGCTCAACTCTTTAGCCATGACCGACGCGCTCAAATGGCCGGCGTGCTCGACGACATAACGGCGTTCGGAAGCCGACCAGGCCATTGAGGTTTTTGCTTTCGAGGGTACCTGAAGAACCAGATGAGCTCGTCTGAGGATTGCGTCCCGGGGCCAGCCGGTCGTCTCGTGCATCAACGTCACCGCAGCGCTGACGCCCGTCTCGGCGCAGGCGTCTTTCAGTTGTTGAAGCAGACCGGGCGTCCACGGAAACCTTTGACGCCTTCGACCATGGGATCTCTGAATTTCAGCCCGAACTCTGCGCAGTTGTGCCATGACTACGCCTGGGCGTAGCTCCGGATACAGGCGGAGTATTTTGTTGACGGCGCGCCGTTCTTTCTCGACGCCACCTTTGACGCCCTCGATGAGAATGTCGTTGACTACGCCACTCCAGAACTCCGGCTTTGCCCAAACTGGTGTGCCATGATCCGCGAGGGCCTCCAGCCGCATGTGCAGGGTCTCCGATTCGAGCCGGGGCCACAAGGACCGGGCCGTCCGCAGCACGGCCTCCTTTCCGTGCGCTCCGCCTAGGATGCCTCCGGTAAGAGAGCAGTCGATCTCCTGTTTCCAGAAGGCCACGCTCATCCAGGGTCGCACTTCCTCGCGCGCTTTCCCCTGCAGCCTTTTTGTAATCGCCTGCGGCTTGAGTCGCGGATGCAATCGCCGCATTCGTTCTTTCGCCAGTTCGTACGCAGTCTGCGGGTCGGTGAGCCCTTCGAGCAGAATTTCGTCCGTGCCCGGTGGCCAATCGAGACTTCCGGTGTTCGCGACGCGCAGGTCCATCCGCGTCTTCCGCCTCCATCTCCCTCTAATTCCGGTGTCAGTGGCGACTGAACTGGATACTCCGGCGCGACACCGAAATAATCCCCTATATATATAGGCATTGACAACGCAACTTTTGGAAGTTTGGACTGTTATTTTTTTTGAACTACAATGTGCTTGCCAACTCGGGGTTCAAGTGCAGGTCAAGAACATCCAGCGGCAGAACTCAGGTGAAGGTGAACCGGGTGAGATTCCGCCCCGCGGACTTCACTACAAAACCATAGTTCATTGGCTTCGTTTACATCTTGGTGGCCGTCGCCGTGTCGACGTAGACATGCTCAAGCTTCACGTCCAGCAACTGACGGAACGCCAGTGGTCCAGCGCTGTCCGGCCGTCCGCGGGTACGTCGAGGCGGCTTGTCCGTGATTTCGCTCGCGGTGGCGAAGACGTAGCCGCCATTCCCGCTTCTCAACCAGATCCGGCCGAAGCCTTATATCTCCAGGAACTCCTGTCCATTCTCGAAGATAATCTAATGTCGGAGGAAATTCCGTATTTTCGCGCGATTGTTGAAAGGACTTCAGCCAAAGATCTGGCTCGGCAGCTCGGCGCGCAACCCAACACCGTATCGAAGAAGATGAAGCAGGTCCGACTGAAGACCCAATCGATAATTAAGGCTCTGGACGGCCGTGTTTCGTCGTAATATAGGCTCACCGATGAATGAAATCGACTGGGTTCGTCGGGCCATTCAAACCGCCTATCCGAACCCCGATCATGTCGGATGCCCAACGCCGCAAGCTCTCGCAGACATGGCGCGCAGAAAGCTCCCGATCACTCCAGAGGAGCAAAACCACATCTTTCACTGTTCTCCATGCTTTGCGACATACTTGGCCATCCGGAATCAGATCCGTCGCAGCCGCATCATCCGGTTGAGCACGATCTGGACGTGCTCAACAGTTCTTCTTGTAGGTCTCACCTTCTATACCTATAGCCAGCGCTCGCTATCACCTCCTCCGCAATTCGCGACGGCGTTCAATTTGCAGGAGCGTCCTGTTTTTCGCGGAACTCAGCCAGCCGTCATTCACCCATCACCTTTCGTGATGCCTCGGGGCATCGTCCACTTGTCACTGACACTGCCGCTTGGAAGCCAGGCCGGCACGTATCAGGTTCAGATTTGCCGCGACAAGAACACCAAAGCTCTCTTGACCACGTCCGGCTCCGCGGCAGTGCGAGCTGATGGCGCTACGGTCCTGAAGGTCGATGTCGATTCCGCATCGTTGCAGGAGGGCCAGTATGCTCTCGGCGTTCGGCAGGACGATGGCGAATGGAGCTATTCGCCCTTGCTGGTCCACGACGCGAGACCAAATTGACGCACTAAACGATTCGTCGTGATGCTCGGTCGGAAGCGGATTCGTCGCCTTCATAGGCTCCCTACGACCTCGACGGCCTTGTTCAACTGATTGTCTATCCCATGGGCGGCGTCTTCCGCCGACCAGTTCACCTCTATATCCGGGACCACGCCGCTTCCCTCGGACCGCTCGCCTCTCCAGGTTAAGTAGCATCCGACCGGAAGAACGACAATATACCCCGCTCCCACTTTGAAACCGTGGCCGCCGAGTAACCGCCCGGCAGTTCTCGTTCCGACAATCGTACCCAGACGATTCTCTTTGACGAAGCCCGCGACCATCTCGCCGGCGCCCGCAGTATGCTCGTTCACCAGGACAACCACGCGTCCGTGAAATTTCTGCTGGCCGAGCCCTTCGGTGACGACAACAATGGAATGATCCCTTCCGGCGAATCGAAGCAACAACAAAGGCAACATCCACTTGTACTTTGGAATTCCGCGGAACTGGGGCAACTCTTCCTTTCGATACCCACGCTCGGCGCGCCGCCGAGTAAGGCTGTACCCGATCGGCAGTTTCTCTGGCGTCAGATAGCCCATCAGCCGCAATCCACCGATCCCACCTCCGGGGTTTCCACGCAAGTCGACGATGAGTCGCTCGCAGTCGTGGATTTGTCTCACGGCGGTATCGACCTCGCGTGCAAAATCGACACCAATCATGCCGGGAAACATTGCCACCCGTAATAATCCAATTCCGGAGGGAAGGGTTTGAACGCTCACGCTCTGCGGTTCAGCATAAGGGCGTTCCGGATATTTCGCCCGTGGGGTTTGGAGCTCGAGATTGAGCACCCTTCTGACGCCGTTGTGTTGCAGGACCTTCACATTGGTGCTGGCATCCATCCGAAAATCCGGCTGCGATGGCGGAACGATCTCGCGTTCGTCGATGGTCAGGAGAATCTCAGCGGGTTTAAGTCCTGCCCGCGCCGCCGGGCCCCCGGGCTGGACATCCTGGAACATCCATCGCGGTCCTTCGGCGGTATCACATCGTCGAAAGGTTGCATTGATCGAATTGCGGCTGGCGATCTTCGACTCACGGCGAAAGAAACCGGTTTGACTCGTCCCGAGTTCTTTCAGCAAATCCACCATGTATTGCTCGAACGAGTCTGGGGTATTCGCATCCAGAATCCGCGCCCGATGTTGATTCACAAGCGCCGGCCAATCGCGGCCGTTGAAGTTGGGGTCAAAGTATTTCGCGCGGACAATACGATCGACCTTGTTGAGGATCCCCTCACGCCCTGATTTACTCAACGTCACGACCACCTCCAGTTAGAACTGTCCCGTTTCCGTCGCCGACGAGAACAAATCCGGCCCAATAGAGAGGGGGAACGGTCTCGCCAAATTGCCGTAGCATGTCGACCTTTGCGTTATGCAAGGCTTCCTTCTTCGCTTCGCCCTGAAACAGGTGCCGATAGAATGCCTCCATTAAGCTCTTGGTGTAGGTGTCCTCCGCTGGCCAAAGGCTGGCGACGACACTCCTGGCGCCGGCATCGAGGAACGCTTCGACCAGGCTCGAGGTTCCCTCCTCCCCTTCAATCCTGCCCAATCCGGCGTCGCACGCCGAGAGGGTTACCAGTTCCGCGTTGATGGGCAATTTCCGAATCTCTCTGGCCTGCAACAGCCCATCCTCTCCGGCGCGCCCTCCACTGGAGAAGACCAGTGCCGAGCGATCCGGAAAAATGTTGTCGGCGATCCCATGAAGGGCGAGATGGAGAATTCGTATATCTCCGAGCGGCTGGCCTTTGAACGCCGCCTCTGTCGCGCGCTCGCGCACGATTAACGTGGCGTCGTGCCCGGCGAGCTGCGCAATAGATTTCACCTCCGTCTCCGTGGAGGGCAGCGCGGTCAGCGACGATCGCTTGACATCAAGGAGTCCCCGAAAGATGCCGAAGCCCGAAGTCGATAGTTTTTTTGTCCCGCTCACCTGCGAGGCGGATACGCCGAGGAGGGCGATTTTGGCAGGTCTCGGCGGTTGATGTCGCAACAGGTGAAGCACAGTCCCGGATGGAACGATCACAAACACGTGATCATTCATGGCGTAACCGACGCTGTCGGACCAAAGCCCATCAAATGGAATCGAACTCAGTACGCCGTCAGGAACGATCACCACTTCGTGTGCCCGGCCATATTCCGGAATGGGCTTAAGAAGTTCGTTCCAGAGCTTCTCTGATGCCTTGCGGCTCTCGATTCGGTTGGCTATCGCGTTTCGATATTCGGCGACCAGCGTATTGATTTCAGCTCTCCCCGCCAATTTAGAGAGGCTGACCTTGCGCCGCGTGACTACAAGGCAAAACGAACTTTGTTCGTCTAGGACATATTCGAGCAGAACTTCTTGCGTTCCAAGATCAGCCTGCAATGTTCGCAATGGAACTGGCGTTTCTCTTGCGTGAATCCAATCATCTTGGGAGAGGTCCTGCTCCGCTTCGAAAATCGCGTCCAGCAGCTGGGCTCGCTCGGCCGCGTTTTCAGAATCCAGCAATCGATTGTTCAATGAAGCGATTCGTACTTCCGCGGCATCACGGTGACCGCCGGTGGCGCCTGCCGAATGCGCCCGAAAGGCATCCGCGAGGCTTCGTCCCCGGGCATGCTCGATCACGTTGAAGGCCTTATCGAGATCCTTCATGCGATCCGCGGCCAACTCGAAAGAACCCAAATAAACCTCGCTCATTGCAGCGATCACGACACGCCTGACCGTGAGGCCTGGATCGTTCAACAGCATCGCTTCTGTGATGTCCGTTGCCTTTGCGTAAAGCCGCTCCGATGCGCTCAATTGGCCCATGCGGGCAAGGATCTTGGCCTGGATGGCCAGGTGGTGAGGTACTTCATAAATCTCACCAAGCGCGCGGTGCGCGGCAGCGCTCGCTTCCGCACACGCACGCGCCATTTCAAGATTTCCCATCCGCTGGTGAACCTCCGCCAGCTGGGCCTCGACTTCCGCCGAGCCTCTCAGGAAGTGGAGCTGAGTCGCCATCTCGGCAGCCTCGTCGTAGAAGCGAATGGCGCCCTGCAGATCCCCGGTCCGTGCGGCGATCAGCCCGAACTGGGCGAGGACGTCTATCTGGTATCCATGAAGTTCTCTTGTTTTGGCGTATTCCAGCCCCTGGCGAAGGAGAGACCGGGCCTCTTCGTAGCGACCCAACGCCGTCAGCGCGGAAACTTTGCCGATCACGGCAAGCTTAGGGAAGCCGACGTCGGGATTCTTGGCCGCCTTTTGAAGTGCCGCATCGAGGTACTTCAACCCATCTTCCGACCGGCCCACTTCGACCAATCCCTGGCCAATCATCGCCAGATACCGAATCTCCGCGCCAACATCCTTCACGACTTTGGCGTAAAGGAGCGCCTTGCCCACGCGCGACTTGGCCTCCTCACCTTTCCCGTCAAGAAACGCCAGAATGCCGAGCTCTCCGGAAGCGCGAGATGCCAGTGAGTACTCTCCGAGTGAAGTAGCGAGAGACTGCACTTGCTGCCATACGGGCCGCGCCGAGAGCGTATCGAGGTCCAGGTCGACCTCCCCCTTCACGACCAGTAAGCGCAAACGAAGGTACGGATCGTGCTGAAGCGACAGCTCACGCAGGTTCTGCGTAAGTTGCTGGGAAAGTTCCGCAAGGTTCCGGCTTTCGGTTTCCGCCGGAATCTGGCTGACTCTTGCGTAGAAGGCGTTGCGTCGATCGCCCTTGGTCTCAAACAACCGCTCCGCCCGCGCGTAAAACGGTTGCGCCTCAAGCGAATTGTTTAGCCAGAAAAGATAGTCGGCATCCTGAAGCAGCTCTCGAGGATCGTTCGAATTTGGGTGCCTTCGATGGGCGCTGTGCGCAGGATCCCACAAGACCACCGCGACGAGCGCGAGTACACAACTCCCCGTCCAAAGTCCGATCAATTTGAGCGATCGCCGGAAGCTCATACTCTAGCCGCGACATTTCGCCAAACAATGCTGTCGAACGCTGGGTTAAGAATACTGCTGATGTCGTTTAGCAACCGGCTGAAATCGGCTCCAATCCGCTCAACGTCATGAGGCCAAAGGAAATGCTCAAAATCGCAACGCTACCCGTTGTGTGAGAGAAATTCCAAAACGCCGCGAATAAGCGAGGTGACGACTAACCCGGACAGAGGCAAAGAAAGGCTTTTCGCCTTTGAGGCCGCGCCGGTGTTCGCATGGCCCCCGACATTACAGGTAATGAACGGAACGGGGCAGTCCGTGCTCCGGACAAAAAAGCTGGTGACGCAAGTAAGCTTTAGAATATCAATGGGATACCGGGGCACTTGCGCGCACCCAGGTAGATTTGTCAGAGTATTCCATAGGCGAACAAATGGCGAATATAGGCGGCCTTGCGGAAGACCTGCGAGATCGATTTGAAGTCCCTGTCGGCTTCCGAGACGTCAAATGCCGCGAGCGTTTCTCGTCCGGCGTGCCTGAAATTGACGCACTTCTGGAAGGAGGCTTTCCGCGCGCGACCCTGAGCGAGATCGCCATCATCGAATCGAACGGCCTTGGCGGTCTCCGTACTCTCTCGCACTTTCGATACCGGCGAGTGCGGAGCGTGGATCGACGGCAATGGGAGTTTCGATCCGGAATCTGCGTCTGAGGCCGGCCTCGAACTCAACCGATTGCTCTGGATTAACTGCAGGGGCAACGCCGAGCACGCGCTTAAAGCGACTGACCTTCTCCTGCATGGTGGCGGCTTCGGGGTGATCGTATTTGATGTGGGCGACGTAGCCGAGAACGTTTTGCGACGTCTATCGATGGCATCGTGGTTTCGCCTGCGGCTTGCAGCAGAACAAACCGGAACGGCCCTCATCACTTTGACGCCTAGTCCCCAGACCCGCTCCTGTGCTGCGGTATGCATCGAGTTGAAGCGCACGAGGTCCATTTGGCGAGGCCGGCTTCTCCGCGGCATCGCCTCGTTGCTTGAAACCCGCAAGCACGCCAACCGGAGGAAGGCGTCGTTTGAATCGGTGCTGTGATGTATTGCTGCATCTACGCGTCGGGCAATTTGCCGATCATCTTACATTGCGCACAGCAGTTCTCTCCGCTAATCGAGACGCACGCCGATATGGTGGTATTCGATGCGCGAGGCCTTGAGGCACTGCACGGTCCTCCCGAGTGTCTAGCCGTATCCGTGGAACGCGCTGTGGGGATACCGGCGCACATCGCTATTGCCGCAAATCCCGACGCCGCCATTCACGCGGCTCGGGGTTTCCAGGGCGTCACAGTCATAAAAGCAGGAGAGGAAGCGGCCACCCTGGCGTCTCTGCCGATCTATCTTCTCGGCGGTTCTGCGGATGTTGCCCTCTCGCTCGACCTCTGGGGTATTCGAACGTTCGGGCAATTTGCCGCTCTTCCGCCAATCGGTGTAGCGGCACGTCTCGGAGATGAAGGGATCCATCTCCAACGGCTCGCTTTTGGCGCCGGCTTTCGGCGCTTGCGGATGGCGACGGAGGATTTGAAGTTTGATGCGGAGATGGACCTCGACACGCCAATCGAACTGCTCGATTCACTTTGCTTTGTTTTTCAACGTTTGCTCGATGATGTTCTTGCCAGGCTGGCGCGCGCGTCGCTGTCGACAAATGAAATCTGTGTAAGGCTTTCGCTGGTAGGCGCTCCGGATCACCTTACGACCCTCCGCCTGCCCGTTCCGATGACCGAGCCGAAGGACCTGATGAAGATGCTGCATCTGGAACTGAGCGAGGTTCCGCCGTCCAACGCGGTGTTGAAAGTCTATATCGACGCGAAGCCGGTCGAACCACGAAGAACGCAGCACGGGCTCTTCGTGCCCGCATCGCCGGAACCGCAGAAGCTGGAAACGACCCTGGCACGGGTGCGGCATTTTGTAGGCAAGCAGAACGTCGGGTCGCCTTACTTGCTGAACACGTACCGTCCCGATCGGTTCGTTATGCATGCGTTTCTGCCGCCCCGTTTTGCGGGCAAGGAAGCCAAAAACCGCGAACTTCGCGTTTGCCTCCGGCGTTTCCGGCCGCCATATGACGCAAGAGTGCGACTGGAGAATCGACGGCCGGTCTACATCGTTGCGCCAGGAATTCGGGCCACGGTCGTGAACTCCCGCGGGCCGTGGCGAATGTCGGGTAATTGGTGGAGCGAGGATGTGTGGAATCGAGATCGCTGGGATGTAGCACTCGATTCGGGCGTTCTCTACCGGCTGTTCCAGCAGATCGATACCGGGCATTGGTTTGTTGAGGGGAGCTATGACTAATGCTTCCATACGTCGAACTCCATGCTCGGTCTGCGTTCAGCTTTCTCCGCGGTGCGTCCATACCGGAAGTCTACGCAGCGAATTGCGCTGAACTGACGGAAAAAGGGGCCCTGGGAAACTCAATGGCGTTGACGGATGTCGATGGCGTCTATGGCGCCGTTCGGTTCCACATGGAGGCAAAGAAGCGTGGCGTCCGCGCCCACGTGGGGGCGGAAGTAACGGGACCCGGAGGTCGCTACACGTTGCTATGCGAATCCCGTGATGGCTATCAGAATCTTTGCCGCCTCATCACACGCATCAAGCTGCGCCCTGGAGCCAAACATCCCAAAGCTGGCAAAGAGCCGCGCGCCACCGTGAGTGATCTTGAGGAATTCTCGAAAGGGCTGCTGTGTCTGACCGGAGGTGAGGAGGGGCCACTGGCACAAGGGCTGAATGACGGTCGGGCAGTTATCGAGCGCCTGATTTCTGCCTACGGGCGCGACAACGTTTATGTCGAAGTTCAACGCCACCTGGATGACGAAGAGGAGAAACGCAACCAGGCCGTTATCGCATTGGCGCGGTCCTGCAAGCTACCCCTGGTCGCCACCAACGGCGTTTGCTATGCGACGCCGGCCGAGCGGCGCATACTCGATGTCTTCACGTGCCTCGACTACAAGACGACGCTGGCAGACGCGGGCCGCATTCTCCAGAGGAATTCCGAGCGCTACCTGAAGGACGCGGCCGCGATGAACGAGCTATTCGTCGAAGTTCCCGAAGCGATCGCCAACACCGGCCTCGTATCGTCGCGCCTGGCGTTTACGTTAGAGGACCTGGGATATGAATTCCCGCGGTATCCGCTCCCGCGGGATGAGACCGTCGAATCGTTGTTGTGGAAGCTGACCGACGAGGGCGCGCGAAAGCGCTACACCCCCTACCATCAGAAGGCTCGCGAACAGATTGAACGCGAACTCAAGCTCATCAACCAACTAAAACTGGGAGGATATTTCCTCATCGTATGGGACATAGTGCGGTTCTGCCGCGAACGCGGGATTCTGTGTCAGGGGCGCGGAAGCGCGGCGAACAGCGCTGTCTGTTATGCCCTGAACATCACAGCCGTGGATCCGGTTGGCATGGGCTTGCTGTTCGACCGGTTTCTTTCAGAAAACCGCGAAGAGTGGCCGGACATCGACGTCGATCTACCGAGCGGAGATGAACGGGAAGCCGCGATCCAGTACGTGTACGACCGATATGGCAAGCACGGCGCCGCCATGACTGCAAACGTCATCACCTATCGTGGAAAGCTTGCGGTTCGAGAAGCAGGAAAGGTGTTGGGGTTCGACCAGGAAATGATTGGCAAGGTAGCGGCGCTCGCACCAATGTGGGGCTGGAAAGATCCGGATCACACTGCTGCGGTCCAGTTCAAGGAAGCAGGCCTGGACGTCGACAATCCTCGAATACGCTCGTTCCTTGACCTCACGATGTCCCTTCAGGACCTGCCCCGCCACCTTGGGCAGCATTCCGGAGGCATGGTGGTCTGCCAGGGAGCGCTCGATAGGGTGGTTCCTTTGGAACCCGCGTCCATGCCGAACCGAGTGGTCGTCCAGTGGGACAAAGAAGACTGCGCTGACATGGGAATCATCAAGATCGATCTGCTTGGACTCGGCATGATGGCCGTCCTCAAAGATTGCCTCGGGCTCATTAGGGACCATTGGCGCGAGGAAATCGATCTCGGCAAACTTCCCGAGAATGATCCGTTGGTCTATCAGACACTACAAAAGGGAGACACCATCGGGATGTTCCAGGTGGAAAGCCGCGCCCAAATGGCGACGCTCCCGCGGCTCAAGCCCAGGAATTTTTATGACCTCGTGGTTGAGGTTGCTCTGATCAGGCCTGGCCCTATAGTGGGCGAAATGGTGCATCCCTATCTGGGACGGCGCGCCGGCAAGGAACCAATCATTCCGCTTCATCCGCTCCTGGAACCGGTCCTCGCGCGCACGCTGGGTGTTCCGCTCTTCCAGGAGCAGCTGCTACGCATGGCGATGACGATTGCAGATTTTACGGGAGCAGAAGCCGAAGAACTCCGCAGAGCAATGGGGTTCAAGCGAGCTGAACTCAAGATGTGGGGCATAGAAGAGCGGCTGCGCGCAGGCATGGCCAGAAAAGGCATCGACAAAGAAACGCAGGACAAGATCGTCTTGTCCATAACATCATTTGCGCGATACGGATTTCCCGAGTCCCATGCGGCCAGCTTCGCGCTGATCGCCTATGCAAGCGCCTACCTGAAATGTCATTACCTCGCAGCTTTCACGTGCGCTTTGCTGAATAACCAGCCGATGGGTTTCTACAGCCCCGCGGTGCTCATCAAAGATGCCCAGCGTCATGGTCTTCGTGTGCTTCCTGCTCACGTGAACGCGTCGCACTGGACTTGCACGATTGAGGACAAGGCGTTGAGGTTGGGGCTGCGCTGTGTGCGTGGACTGAGAGCGTTGACCGGTGAAGCGATTGCTGCAGCGAAGCCCTTCAGGGACATCGACGAACTCGCACGCAGGACTCCGGGAATTCGGAAGAACGAACTCGACATGCTTGCCAGCGTTGGCGCGCTGAACGGTATTGATGCGCAGCACCGGCGGGATGCGCTGTGGAAAGCGGGACGTGCGGGCCGTGTTGTGGGAACCCTTTTAGAAACCGTACCCGAAACGCAACCCGAGTCTCCGCTCGCCGTGATGACCACTGCCGAGCGTCTAACTGCGGATTATTTCGGCACGGGGCTTACCGTCGGGCGACACCCGATGCACTTCCAGCGCGACCGCATGAATGAAATGGGCGTTATTCCCGCTGCGGAACTTGTGAATCAGCGGAACGGCGTGTTTGTCCGCGTTGCAGGCTGCGTGATTGTCCGCCAAAGACCCGGGACTGCGAAGGGTATTGTCTTCTTAAGCGTCGAAGACGAGACGGGAATCTTCAACGTCATTGTCATGCCGGATGTTTTCGAAGCCAATCGGCTAACGATTGTGCAGTCGCCCTACTTGCTGGTCGAAGGCCCACTCCAAAAGTACGAAGGCGTGATCCATGTGCAGGCACGAAGGGTCAAAGCGATTCGTTTAAGCGCAGGAGCCGCCTCTTCGCACGATTTTAAGTAGGCCGATTCTTGAACGGCCGATTCGAATCCTCGCGATGTTCTGCAGGCCGGAACCGCTCATTCCGATGCAGTCGCGCGGGAGGAGTTGTGCCACCATCACTTCTTTGCAGGTTCGAATATTGGTAGGGCTTCGAGATCCGCCGAGGTCATTTTCAAACCCAGTGTCTGTGCGAGGGTCGGCGCTATGGCCCGCATATCAACCTCGCCAAGATCTCGGGATGGGTCGGCAGGTATCCATGCGTTCCACCCACCTTCTTCGGCTGCGTCAACGGGCCGGTTGCGACAACGGCGAAATTTGGTTGCATGTCCACCCAGAAAGCGGCGCCCGGCCAGCCCCCGAAGGATGCGATTTCTTTCGGGCCAAGAATTCGCGCTATCCCGTTATCGCCGTTCTTCGCCAGGCGGTCGAGTAATTGCGCCACGCGTGTTCTGGTCGCTTCGTCATCAGGATCTTTCAGGACAACTGCGGCCGATCCGCCGTCCCCTTGTGGATAGGCTTTCCAATCGCTTACGTGTCCGCTCGCCATTGTGACAAGTCCCTCGGCGACGAACGCGGAGAGTAGATTGAGGTTGTGATCGGTGCGCGTGAAGCCGTGGTCAGAGACGACGCAAATCATGGTCTGCGGAAAACTTGCTCTGGCCGAGTCTTCCAGGTCGCCTAGTTCCTGATCCAGCTCCTCAAGCGTTGCAAGAGACTCAGCGCTGAACGGGCCGGTCTGGTGCTCTACGTGATCGAGCGACGCAAGATGTACGGTCGTAAAACGAGTTTTTTTCTCGCGGAGAATCGCAACCGCATAGCGTGTTCGTTGCCGGTCGCCCAAAGCGGCCTCGTCCAGATCAGTTACATAGGGCCCAGCGGATTTCTCAATTTGAGCGACCAAGCCTGGCGAACTCAATGCCCGTATGAGCTTGATGTCTTCCTGGGATTTTGGAGCTCGCCAATACTCGGGGATCAGGTAGGTGACGCCGGGAGCGCCGACGCTGACCGGCCATGAGACGCTGCCGACTGCCATCCCGGCTTTCGCAGCGAGCTCCCACAGTGTGGGCGAGTGGATGTCTTCGCTGTACCATTGCCAACCGGCCGCATTCTTGTCCAGCGGATCGAAGACGCCGTTAGAGGAGATGCCGTGCTTTGCAGGCCAGACCCCCGTGAGAATCGTGGTGTGGCTTGGATAGGTCACTGTTGGAAGTACGCCGCGGACACCCGTGGCATGCGTACCCTCCCGCAGCAAGCGGCGCAATCGAGGGATCTTGAGATTGTACTGGTCAGCGTTCAGGACATAATCCGGCCGCATGCCGTCAATCGATACGAGCAGGAGGGCCCGCTGATTCGGAGCATCCGCGGACTGCGCCGATAGAAATCCGACCGAAACGAACAGAGCCGCGAAAGCCAGGGACGTGCGCATAGCGCTGATAGATTACCACCCAAACGTGTCGCGGACATGACGGCCGTCAGGACCGGAGAACGGCACCACGCCGGTTTCCTTCAATCGCATCATCCGCTCAGGCAACAGATAGGGCCGAATTAGCCGCGAGCGACAACATCCGCACCGTGCCGGCGGGACGTCGACGTTGCTGTTCACGTTCTCAACTCTTACACTGCGCCCGCAATACGTCCAGTAAAGCCCAGAGTCGAGCGCGTAGATTGCATGATAGCGGGTGTAGCGCTCAAAACGGATCCATCGCTGGTCATTCGGAAACTCGAGATGTTGGCCACAGCCGTTCATCGCACGAAACCGCGACAGGCTCTTGGAACCAATTTCCTCGCAGGTCCACTCGAACCTGGATGGACAATTTGCCGTCACATCCACGATACTCTTGCTGTGCCATCTTCGCTTCACAACATTATTGAGGGGTCTTCGCAGGTTTCCCACTTGGCTCCTGCCTAACGGGGCCATCGTCGGATCAAGATCTCTCGGCCCGTATGCGGTCGCTTGGTTTAGACTGGCCCCTCCCCTGATCGCTCTTCAAACAGCCAACATTGGTTATGATTTATTGGTAGTTTGGGTAGCCCTAAGGAGTCTCAGTGAACGATATCGCGAAAGCCATCTCTCAACTAGAACGTCAACGGGCAACAATCGATCACGCAATTGCGGCATTGCGCGAAGTCGAAGCGTTGGCTCCAACAGCCAGCGCATCTTCTTCTGGGCCATCTAAACCCGGCCGGAAGACTGTCAAAAGGCGGATGAGCGCAGAGGGCCGAAAGCGGATCTCGGAAGCCGCAAAGAAACGCTGGGCTGAGAAGAGGGCCGCCGAGGCCGCGCCCGCCGCAAAGAAGGGGCCGCCTACGAAGAAAACGGCGCGCCGCGGCGCCGCAAAGAAGGCCACGTCCGCTACGGCCTCTGCCTGATCCGGTCAGGACAAACCCACAGGCTGGATCTCGAATCGCGGCCATTTTATTGTCGAGCGCGAGACCTTACAGCTTCTACGCTTCCTCATTTTGAGCTTCCTCGACCGTCTTGAAGTCGATCTCGTGAGTTTCGATCAACGGATCGCAGTGCTTCGGGTAGCACTGGAACCACACTCCGTCGGTGGATATCACCATCTGGCCGCACTCTGTGCGTTCGAGGCGTTCATCGTCGACGCGGAAACTGGTCGGAGCCTGGGTAAAGCCCTTGTCCGCGAGACGCCGCTCAATCTCATCCAGCGTCGTCGGTAAGGCGGAGAAGTAGTCCGCATCGCCGCTGTAATAGCTGGTCTCGGTCAGATCTGGATCGTTTCGACGATCGGCCTCAAACATCTCCCGGCGTCGGAGAACCTTACGCGCCAAAGTGGGGGTCAGGTCCACCAGCGCATAGGCACAGCCGTCAAAAAACTCATTCGTGCAATGCGTCCTGAGAATCAACTTCATGTGGTAACTCCAATGCGAAAGCAACAATATTTGAGGCGGCCCTCAGGCCGCCGTGTCTTTGCCGGGGATGAAAGCCCGGGGTTCATGCATCCTCGGCTTGCGACCAAAATGCAATGGACCTCTTCTGCGGTTCAGGTACCCTCTACCGAAAAAGCAGATGCGGAGATTCCGGCCGACCGGTGAACGTTCGGCTTTTCATACGAAATTGCGACCCAGACGCCTTTCCGCCGGTTGCGGCGCCCCGACAATGGTGCCGTACCGGCACTCGTTCAGAGCCGTCTGAGTGCTTCCTGAAAGAGCAGCCGCTAAAATGCTGGCTGGATATGAACCACGCAGATGTCAACACGATGCGCACAAAGGCACGCGGTGCGATCGGTTTCTTGAAAGGCCAACTTCTCGAAACCGGAGCCGTCGAGCCGGTGATCGCACTTCTTTTCAACGACCGCATCGAGCAGATCCAGTTTGATGACCGTGCAGTCCTGGACCACTTTGACGTGCGGACGATGAAGAGCTTCGATTATGTCCGCAGAATGGTTGCGATCAAACAACCGCAGTCCGCTATGATCGCCCTGGATGTGCGCATGGCGCCGGTGTCCGAAGAGAGCGGTGCACTCCCGGAAACGACGGCCATTTTTGTGATGCTCGATTCTCCGCTTTTAACGATCCAGGTGATCTTGCCATACTCACGCTCGGGTCGCGGAATTGTGTTTTCGAAAGAGCAGTTCACAGAGATGACTGGAGCAGAAAGGGACTCTCCGTGCCTGCTCCTGAAGCTGTTCCCAAATGTGCCGGCTATCGTCAGCTAGCGCTCGACTTCCTGCGCCATGCAAGGCTTCGACAAATACGCACACCGAGCCTGTCGCGGCCGTCAGCGGCTGATTCGGCCTTCGGTGATCAGGCTAAGGAACCACCACTTTTCAACCTTGCGAAGATCATATTCATCGGGATATTGCATCACGAATGCGTGAACGTCCTGCCTGCGAATCCAGTATGTATCCCCGCCCTGCTTGTGGGAGCGGACCGTACCGCGCCGCTCGGCCGCCAGCATTCCTTCCGCGATCCAGCGGTAGATGCGGTGGTTGTCAACGCCGAATAGCTCAGCCAGAGCATTGCCGGAATAACCGTCGAGATGTGCCGTCAACTTCAGGCGCTTGCGTTTCAGAAGGATTGCCGTTCGAGAACGTGCAAAGCCCCGTTTCCCGAGCCTCTTCTGAACGGCCTCGACACCCAGATGCGCCGTTTCTTCAAGAACTGCGAGTTCCGGCGGAGACCAGTTGGGCTCCTTCGTGCGCGCGAGCCCGAGTTCTGCTCCACGTCGGGCGATCATGAACTTGGGCCATCCGGTCTTGATCTGTCCCCATCGTGTGGCCCCGCGGTCGTTTTCTTCAAGGCGTCGACGATAGACCTCGCGGATGGTGGCGTCAATGCGATCATTTGCACGGTACTTCCGTCTGCCTCCACCAGGCTGGCCGTACCGGAAGTCGAATCTCGCGCCGATTGGGGCTTCAACAATAGCAGCCTCCTCTACGGAGCTGCGCACAGAACCAATCGCCATAGTGCGGACCTCTACATCGCCCGATAGATTGCCTGGTTTCCGAGGCCGTCATCGCGCTCGACCAAACCAGCTCTCACCAGGTAGCTGAGTATCGCTTCGCAGGAGGCCGAGTCCGATCCCAGAACTCGCGCCACCTCTTTGGCCGTCATCGGTACCTGCGCAACCGCTTCCAGGACCGATTTTTGAACAGTGGCGGCCCCCTGTCCGCCGGACTGCACTGTTTGATTCAGGACGCCGCCAAGCTTGATGTAGAGCCAGCCGTCATGCTGGGCGAATAGGGCTTCGTAGCCCAGGACGTGGGCTTGTTTTCTGAATGCATAGCGGGCGCCGATATTCCTGACGCGAAGCACGGAATTCTTAGGCGAGTCGAGTAAGCGTTCGAGGAGTTCACGGTACGGAGAACGGCGCTTGCGGCTCACACGATTCGTCACCGGAATGATGGAAGGATCGTGGGCCGGATGATTGAGACCGACGTACGTGGCTGGCTTAATCATGGTTGGTCCTTGGCGAATGCGAAATTGGCCGACATGCACGCGACTGGTCCTCGATTGCTACGAGCAATCAATGACCGAACAACGTTTCTTGCAGGGATCTGATTCCTGCTGTATTCTCAAAACGAGCGGTGGAGTTCGCTTAACGTCGCGCAATGCGACCAATGACTCCTGCGGCAGTCGCCGTAGGGGTAGTTCCTGCCCAACGACGATTCCGAAAAAGAGCGAGAAGTAGAGGTGGTTGGTGGATCGGCATTGGAGTTCGTCTTCGGCCGCTTCTGGGTGGCGTCTTCGCGGGAGGTTGGAAACCCGGCGCGTCCTTTCACAGTGCTCCGGGAACTGTGGTTCCTGCAGTGTCGAAGGCGCAGCGCTCTGGGCGGTGCGCAGGGCGAATGATGACGTCGCAGCCTGCAACCAACATCGAGGAAACTATGACGATTGACCATGAGGACGCCGTTTCCGAAATCGCGGTCATTGCGCCTGCTGGCCGTGTGACGCTGGGCCAAAGGAGCGAGCAGATCGAAGAACTCGTCGAAAGGATGCTGGCCTCGGGAAAGAAAATCATAGTCTTCGATCTTGCAGGCATTACGAAAATCGACAGCACCGGTATCGGGCGGTTCATTTCCAGCTACAACAGGATCCGCTCTGTTGGAGGGGAAATGCGCATGGCAGGCGCCACCGACCATCTCTCCAAGGTTTTCCGTATCACCCGTCTCGATTCAGTGTTTCGTTTTTATGCGACGGTAGCGGACGCTCTCAACGGGTGAGTCGCTCATGCCAACTCTCAATGCGGCAAAAATCTTTGACCCGACGGCGCGTGAACATCGTGTCCGGTACGTTATCAGGACCATATTGCGTGACAGGATCGGAAATGAAGCCGCCTTCAGGAACTGTCTGGAGATGGAAGACGCAGACCAGGTGATCCAGATCATTTTGCGTCGCGGTCTCAAGAACCAAAAGCTTCGCACCGCGCTCCATGGCAGCCATCTGATCAATCTTGATCAGTGGCTTCGCGGATATCCTGCGCTTTCAGAAGCGTATTACTTTCCTGAAGAGGTGAGCCCGGACATGGCAAAATCAACCGGCGCGAAAGAACGCCGCAGGACCGGAAGGCATGAGTAGAATCCGAGATCGGCCGAGCCTCGAAGCGCTCGACGTACGGGGAATCCACAACGCAACTGTGATCCTCGACATTGACGGTACGATCACCAGCGACGGGCAGGTCTTTTTTTCCGACGACGTATTTGCCAAAATCCGCGAATTGGCGTCGCGTAACGCTGTGTATGTGTTCTCGAATCATCGGAACAATACCAGGAACAGGATCGTGGCTTCCAGAGTGGGTTGCACCCTGATCGAGACGCCACATCGTAAGCCCAGCCCAAACGTCTTACGCGGTCTGCCGCCTGATCATCGGGCTCAGCCGCTGGTCGTGATTGGCGACAAGATCATCATTGATGGTCTATTCGCGCGGCGAATTGGGGCACGCTTTATTCGCGTCGGCCGGGTGCGATCGATTTCGGACCGCACGTTCGTGAAGGCGACATACCTTCTTGACGATCTCGTAGCTGCAATTGGAGGGATGTGGAGCAGGCCGGAAGCCGTGCGAGAAGTGAATCGAACTGGACCTCTCCCACCGAGCAAGCTGTCATGAGAACCGCGGAGTCCGGTTCGAAGAGTTCGGGCCTTGAAGCCGCGCCGTCGGGAGCACATTTCTGCAAATTTCCCGTATGCTACAATCGGTAGCACTACAATGCGTAGCGATATTTCCGGTGAAAGCCGCTTAGGTGAGTTGGAGCATTTGGTGATGGAGTACGTCTGGAACAACCCAGCTTGCACCGCTGAAGATTGCCGCCAGGCAGCGACTTCGAAACGCTCTCTACGGGAATCCACCATTCGAACCGTACTGACGCGGCTCGAACAAAAGGGGCTCGTCACCCATGAGGTTGACGGACGTACATACCGTTACCATGCCGCCGCTCCGAAGGGTTCATTCGCAGTGCGCGCCGTGAGGCGAATCATCGACCAATTTTGCGGTGGCTCGGTTGAACAGTTGCTGGTGGGCATGGTGGACAATTCGTTGGTCGACCGCCGCACCCTGCAGAAAGTAGCCAGGAGAGGTGAGCAGGTGCGAGGGAGAAAATGATGGTCCTTCAGATCGTCCAGGCATTTCCAGAACTGGTTCTCGCCTGTGCTCTTCGGGTTTTACTGCTGAGCATTCTGTGCGCTCTTGCTTTGTGGTTGCTTCGAGTCCGGAATTCCGCGATCAAATATGCCGCATGGCGGCTCATTTTGTTGGCCATGCTTGCCTCTCCGTTGCTTCTGTATGTGGTCCCTGCGCTCCAGTTGCCGCGGTTTCCCGCAATCCAATCTCCCGTGCTGCGCCAGCGGATAGTCCTTTCGCCTGGCCGGTCGCAATCGATCTCCCAAGTCCCCCCCATCGAACCCCAAACTTCTCCACCGGCTCAGTTTTCCAGCTCCGCCGACTCGACCACGAGCTGGGCGGTAATTGGGCTGGCTTTCTATTTCTTGGTCGCTGTCATCCTGATCGGCCGAATTTTTCTTGGATGGCAATTGATGCGGGGCGCCGTCCAGCGCATGGAAAGCCTGGACGATTCGCACCTCCTCGCACGGGCGAACCTGCAATGTGAATCCCTCGGACTGTTGGTTTTTCCGGAGTTTCGTACAGGAGAGACGGTCTCGATTCCCGTCACTTTCGGCTGGAAAAGGCCGACGATCCTTTTGCCGCGAGGATGGCGCGACTGGGCGGTAGACAAACTCGACTTCGTGCTGGCCCATGAGCTCTCGCACATCCAGCGAGGAGACTACCTGATCCGGGTTGCTTCGGCTTTCAACAAGGCCCTGTACTGGTTTCATCCGTTGGCGTGGTGGCTGGACCGGTGCCTGAAAGAGCTCGGCGAACACTTGAGCGATGACGCCGCGCTAGAGGTCGTTTCTCCGGATCGCGCGCGGTACGCAACGATCGTTACCGATTTTGCCAGCGCCCTCGGTCGTTCCTCCCGACGGTTCCAACTCGGCATTGCCATGGCTGGCGCCGCATCGGGCAATCGGAGGATCAAACGAATACTGGATCAGCAGCGTGTCTTGTGCTCCACGCTGAACGTGCGGCAGAAGCTGCTCGTATTCGGCCTGGGCATTCCCGCGCTCATTCTGGTCGCCGGGGCTCAGACAGCAGACCGTTCCAATTCGTCGCTCCGAAGCGAGCCCCCGCAGCAGAACGCGCAAGTCCCGGCTGGGGGACTTCCGCCTGTGCGACGAGTCCCGCCGCCAATGTTCAGTCGAGCCTATTCCGATGCCCTCCAGGGAATCCTCGAATTGGAGCCGTCCGATGTTGCAGCGCTGGAACAACGGCTCAATCGCAATCCGGAAGACCTCGCTACCCGCTTAAAGCTCATCGCCTATGCCATGCGCGCGGACAGGATCGACGTTCCCGGCAGTCGCTCGCACAGAGTTGATTCGTTGTTATGGCTGGTGGAACACCAACCGAATTCAGAGATTCTCGGATCGCCCTATGCGGTCCTGTCTCAGGCCGATCTCACGCCCGACCAGTTGACCCAGGCAAAAGGATGGTGGGAGATGGCGACGGGTCCTGGCCAAACGGATGCGCGTGTTTTCTGGAACGCAGCGAACTTCTATCAACAACTGGCGCGGCCTTCCTACATTGTTTTTCTCGAAAGAGCGGCAACGCTCGCTCCGGACAACCAGCACTATGCACTTCCTCTGGGCCTGCTGTATGCCGGAGCGATTCTCACACTGAACTCACAGTCGATATATCGCGACCCTTCCGGTGCTGACCCCGAGTTCGCACGCCACGCCGCCGAGGTGCTGGACTCAACGCGGAATCCCTACATCGTCGAGCCGGCGGCCAAGCTCTTTCAAGACGAATACAACAAGTCGCTAATGGTGGGAACCCCCAACGCCCAAGTGGGGGCGCTGGCGGCGCGATATTTCGAGCGGGCGAAAGCGCTTGATCCGGGCCTTGATGAAGCCTGGATTCATCCGCCAATCGACCAAAAGATGATCGGGATGCTCGCGCCAGGCTCGAGTCCGCCGGACTTCGAAAGATTGGACTTCGAGAGTGCCGCAAAACAGATTCGACGGGTGTCCCCGGAGGCGTTTCCAAATTTGCCACCGGAAATTCGCAGGGAACTTCGAAACCGCGGCTGCCTCATACCAGAGCAGACGGCTATCAACGAGGAAGCTCTGAGTCAAAGACGGAACGTCATCGAGGGCGAGTTCTTCGAAAAAGGAAAGATCAGCTTTGCCGTACTGTGCTCCGTGAACGAGTGGAGCTCAATTCTGGTGTTCCGAGATGTGTCCGACCTTCACCCGGACGAGCTCGCGAAATCAGAAGACAAGAATCAGTTGCAAGGTGTCGGAAATGGGAAAATCGCTTATTCCCGCCTTATTCAGCCGGCGGATTCCGGATTCATCCTTAACCACTACCGCGCATACGGAGGCCCCGAACCTCCTCCTCTCGATCATCAGGGAATCGACGATGCCTTCCTCGAAAAGGCTTCGGTGACGTACTACTGGTATCGCGGAGAGTGGCGGAAGTTGACGGGCTCAGACTAGAGGATTCAGGATCGATGTGGATCGGCCAAATAAAGGATCGCTCATGTTCCCAAAACGCTTCCGGTATCTATTGCCATTAGTGTTTGCGCCGCTTGCGGTCGCTCAGGTTCAGCTTCAATTCGCATTCCCGCAGTTTGGGGCTGCCACCGCGCCCGGACGACTTGCATCGCTAAACGCCGGCTTTTCTTACAACGGAGTGGTGCCTCTGCCTAATGGAGATAATCTGCTGTTTGGCTCTACTGCCGGTCTGTCGGGGAGCGCCGGGCTGTTCTATAGTTCCGCGAGTCCGCACCAGCAGATCGTGCTCGCAGCACTCGGCTCGGTACCTTTCCAAAATGGAGAACCACCCGATGTCCTGCCGGTCCTTGGCGGAAGCGGAAACGATGTGCCGATAGCATCCGCTGTCGACCCCGGCGGAAATATCTGGATTGTCGGAAACACAGACTCGGACGACTTCAACCTGGTCAACCCGATCGTGGCTCAGAAGGTGCCGTATCGGACCGCCGGTTTTATCATCGAGCTCGATCCTACGGGTACGAAACTGCTGTTTGCCACCTACCTGGCCGGCCAACTGCGATCCAACACTACCTGCCCGACGTGTTATTACGCCACATCGGTCTCAGCACTTGCGGTTGACAGCAGCGGGAACATCTATGCCAGCGGCTCGACAAATGAGACGGATTTTCCGACTACGCCGGGCGCGTTCATGACCAAAGGCGGCACGGTCGGCGCCGACAGTTTCGGCAATACCTTTGTGTATTCCTTCGTCGTCAAGGTTTCGCCGGCCGGAAAACTGGTCTACAGCACCCTACTGGGCACGGGAACGAGCCTATGCACTGGCGGCAGTACCTGTATCCCGTACGAATCCACCAGCGCTACAGTTGGCGGCATGGCCGTCGATAGTACCGGCGACGTGACTGCGGCGGGTGTGAAGTCCGGTGGCTATAACCTCGGATCGGGCTACGTCGTGCAGCTCTCTGCGGATGGCTCCAAGCTGCTTTGGTCAACAACAATTGGCGCGAATTATGGAGGCGTTCCGAAAGTGCTCATGGCGCAGGATTCCAGCGGAAACGTGAATCTATTCGGCCAATACGTTACCGTGGTCGTACCTGTCACGAATCCGAATCTTCCCCCGCAAGCCGGAATGCCCGGGCTTTTTACAGAGAAGTTGAGCTCGGACGGATCGACCGTTCTCTACTCGACGGACCTCGGCCAGGCTCCCGACGCCAATCCGGTCGGGATCGCGCTCGACAAGTCCGCCAACGCATATCTGGAGGGCACCAGCTCTTCGACTCAATTTCTTACGGCTGCGAACGTTCCGAACCTTGGCGTCGACTTCGTTGTGGCACTCGATTCATCCGGTTCGAAGGTGCAGACTCTGTTCCGGTTTCCCCGGGGCGCCGTGGCCTCCCCGTTATCGTTGGACGCAAGCGGCCAGCTTCTTATACCTGGGTCTGGAGGTTCTTTGCTCACCGTACCTCCGGATTACGCCTTTGACACACCCGCGATTGTCGGATTTACCAACTCGGCATCCTACGCGGCGAACACCGGGTTGACTGCGGGAACTCTCGTATCGCTGTTCGGATTCGATCTGGGCTCTTCCCAGAACGTACAGGTTCAAGTCGGCGGCTTTTCGGCGACGGTGCTCTACGCCGGTTCCAATCAGATCAATATTCAGGTGCCATTCGAGCTTGCAACGGTGGTTGCGTCCGGGCCTGTCTTCCCGTCAATTCAGGTCGCGTTACCGTCAGGCACCGTTACTGTTGCGCCTGCGCCGGCAACCCAGTCGGTCGGAATCTTCACATCGGATGGCGCTCACGCCGCCGCACTCAACCAGGATGGGTCCGTGAATTCGGTATCCAATCCTGCGGCGCACGGCTCGATCGTGACACTGTTCGGTACCGGCGCGGTCTGGCCGTACGGCACGCCAGACGGGACCCTCGCGACCTCGGCCTCATCGCTGGATCAGGAACAGAATCAGTTTGAGGTAGTCGACAGTACGGGAGCGCCTGCAGCCATCCTCTACGCCGGAACTGCGCCCGATCTGATCGATGGCGTATTTCAAGTGAACGTCCAATTGCCGCCGGACGCAGTACCCCTGTTGACGTTGCGGACAGCTCCATCCGGGGTATCGCTTTCCAGCAACCCGGTCCAGATCTACCTGAAGTAGCAGCCATGCTTTTCCTCGATGAGACCGAAAGGGTGAACATGCTGAAGGCATATTTGGTGTTGCAATGAAAAATTCTCTGCTGATCTCGATTGTCCTGTCGATCGTCCTGAGCCTTGCTACCAGTTCGGCGCAGACACCCATCCTGATGAGTGCCGGCTATGCGGCGCCGACTCCGATGCTGGTCTCGCCCGGTCAAATTGTCACGATCTACGTCTCAGGGACGAAGACGGTACTTCCCGCTCAGTCTTCGACTCTGCGAGCCACAACAGTGCCCCTGCCCACAACGCTTGGCGGCTTCTCGGTTACGGTGCAACAGGGTACTAACACCTATCCGGCACCGTTGCTGTCCGTGGTCCAGACATCGAATTGCGCCGCCGGCACCACTCCGTCTCCCCAGTGCACAATTACTGGATTGACCATTCAAATCCCCTTCGAGATCGCGTCTTCTCTGGATCTTCCTCTGGTCAGCCAACTACCTGCCAGCTATCTGAGCGTGAATGACAATAGCACGTCAAGCGCCCAGTTTCCGATCGCGCCCCTTACGGATACCGTCCATGTCCTCACGGTTTGTGACGTCCAGAATGTGATCGGATTCCTCCCTTCGCCATGCCAGGCAATTGCTACCCACGCCGATGGCACGCTGGTATCGAACCTCGCGCCGGCGAGCGCTGGGGAAACGATAGTGCTGTACGCATATGGTTTGGGACCTACAACACCGGCCGTGAGCAGCGGCCAAGCATCGCCCACTCCAGCACCTGTTGTTCTTTGGGGTCCAGACCTCACGATCCAATTCGATTTCCGCCCGAATGCGGGAGCGGCCATTCCCTATCGTGCTCCGAACGTCGTGGCGCCGCAGGCTCTTTTTGTGGGTCTGACGCCGGGGCAGGTCGGCCTTTACCAGATCAACCTGAAACTTCCCGACGTGATTCCTCCCGTACCGCCGTGCTCGGTCTATTTCAGTTGCTTAGGAAGTCTGGTGGGCTGCCTGATCCAGTCGAATCTGACAATCGATATCGCGGGTGTCAGCTCGGTCGATGGGGCAGCGATTTGCGTTCAACCGTAGTGCCCATATGGCTTTTGCCGGAGACGTAGATCTTGACTGAAGCATCCCAGCACGACCGACGTGCGGAATCACCGGGGCTTGCGGGCGTCAAGAGTCCACGGCTTCCCTCAGGCTACTGCCGGATACCGAAAGCCAAAGAGAAAAGTTCAGAGAGAGATCTAACTTTATGCTTCACGACAAATCGATTCTGATACTTTGCGGTGGGTTCGTGATCACTGCCTTGTCTGCAATGTGCCAAACCAGCGGTCCCCTGATTGCCTCGTCGGTTCTGCCTCCTGTGGGCGTGGCCTCGAGTGAGACCCTACAAGTCAACGTTGTCAACAACGCCAACACCCCGACAGCGCCAGACGCTGCGGCGCCGTCATGCTTCGGAACGATTGCGTTCTATAACGCAAGCGGTTCCATCATCGGTACCGCCACGAGTTTTGTGATCGGCAACGGACAGGTTTTTTCCGCCTCGTTGCCTTACGGCGCGACGGGCGCCACGGGCGCGCGCACAGTTGTGAGAGTGATGATCACGTTGAGCGCAACCTGGGCGGGTCTCGTACCGCCGCCCGCGTGCGCGCTCGGGTCTTCGATGGAGACCTACGACACTCTGACCGGCGTGACTCATGCATTCGCCGCGGGCGCGACGCCTCCGCTGACTGCGGTCGTCACTGGCGTGCTCAAAGGACAGGTTCATGACGCAATCACAAGCAAGTAAATGTGATTTTGTTAAGTGGCTTGTGATTCCCGCTCTCGCCTTGCTGGAAACGGCGACTGTCTTTCATCCGATTGCGATGGCCCAGCAAGAAGGTGGCGGAACCATTGTTTTTACTCATGCGCCGGATGGCGGCCCTCCATGGCCCGTTGAGGACATCTACGCGATGGACGCCGACGGATCGAACGTCAGAGCTCTCACGCGCGATGGCCATAGCCACGATCCTGCCTGGTCATCCGATGGCAGGCATGTGTTGTTTGTCCACGACTCCGTCTTGCAAAGGCCTGCCCATAAGGAGGATAAGCAATTCGAGTCACATCATCCAGTCGAACTTGACGTCATGGACCAGGACGGCGCCAATCGTCGTTTCCTATGGCGATCTGAATCGGCCATTTTCAGCGCGGCGTGGTCGCCAGACGGAAAAGTGCTGGCAGTCAGCACCGCTTCGCAGGGCTCCGCCAATCGTTCAACGTCCGGAAACCAGCCAATGCGGAGCGGTCTCTTTCTTTTATCTGCCGATGGTCTAGGAGAGCCTCGTTTGCTTTTCCCCGACGCGCTTACGCCCGCCTGGTCGCCGGATGGCTCGAAACTCGCCTTCTCGGCTGAACGTCCACGTGGTCAGTGGGCGATCCATGTTGCAAGTGTAGACGGATCCAGTGACGTGCAATTGACTGAGCCGCCTGTCATTGCCGGTTCGCCCGCATGGTCCCCCGATGGAAAGCTGGTCGCATTCGATGAATTCGCAGATCAGCGGCACCAGCAGATTTTCATCATGGATCCTGACGGTTCGCACCGCCGCCAGATTACAACTGACGCCAACTGGTCGTGTGGCCATCCATCTTGGTCGCCCGACGGCAAACGGCTCGTTTTCTCGTGTCGCTCCACGTTGCCCCCCTGTGGCAGTGTTTCATCCGTGGGGACGATGCAACCAGAGTGTGCGCGCCGGCTGTTTTCAATCTCGCCGTTCGGTCCAGAAACCAAGCCATCCCAGCTTGGCGAACGCGACGGCACGACTCCACAATTTGCGCCAAATCGCTAGGGAGCCGAGAATGCGGCATCCTGGAACCTAAAATCATTAAAGGGGATCGTTGCGATGAGGAATTCGGTTCCATCAACATGCGCCAGTTTGGTCCTGCTCCTGCAACTCCCGCTGAGCCTTCATGCGGGATTCATCAAGGAGTGGCAATTAAGAGAGACTGCCGCGGCTCCCGTCGTAGTGACCGCGCGTATCCTTGGCGTGCACCGGAATCAACGCGTATCCGAAGATCAGCTGCCATGGAAGGCCGAAACCTGGTCCGTGACCGCCGACCTGGAGGTGCTTCGCGTTTTTACGGCCTCCGGAATGCCATTCCCATCGCGTCAGATCGAACTGCACTTCCTCTCCTACGGGCCGAGCGATCCGCCGCCGCTACCAAATCTCAAATCCGGCGAGATCCGCATCCTCCCCTTGAAGGAGAACACGAGCCCCGGGTCGGAGGCATGGCAACTAATCGCTGATTCCGGTATGGACATAATCATCCCCGTCCGTCCCGATGCCGAAAGCGAACCGGTGCCGCCGCCAGCATCTGCACGCGCATTCCTCATCCGTGAATTCGTCAACACGCTCAGCCGCGGCACGCCCGGCGAAATCGCTGCCCTAAGCAGCTATCTTTCGCGCCAATGGGAGGATCTTTCCGGAGAACTGATGCCGTTGCTTGATCCAGCCATTGGTGACAACCGGCACCAATGGGCCGAGCTCGCCGCGAGTCTTCACGCTGCGCGCGGCATTCCCCGGCCCACCATTGCTGAGCTCTTTTCCGAGAAGCCTGAAATCCTGCATAAACTGGCGGCTCTGCAGGGAAATCTCAAGCTCCTCCAGGCCGCACTGCGGAAACTGCAAGCTTCCCCTGGAATAGATGAATTATTGATCAGAACCTGGATCGCCGATGCTCCCTTCAACGCATGGGGATCGGCCAATTCGCTCATCGAATACGCGGATAACCCGGTTACTGCCGAAACCTTGCGGGAGGCTTTGAGAAATGATCTGCACGGCTCGTCCTATATCGCTATGGTGGTTGCGAATCACGGCAATGAGACAATTCTGCCGGACGCTGTAGCGCGGGCATTCCGGGTCATAGACGATCCCACTGGTCGCGGCGCGGATTTCAACGACGTTCAGGGTGCGGCGGCTCTGCTGCGGGATCACGGAAGCGACCAGGATCTGACTCGTCTCGCCGCGATCGTACAGAAATATCAGCGGCTCGACTCGAAGTATTACAGTGTGCTCTGGCAGTATGCCACTGAATCGGACAATCCACGTGAGGTGCGCGTACTGGCTGTCGTTCTT
>Ga0335073_10000295_pt1 | contig 65045 bp, 54 predicted proteins | sample Lox_Sample_22_FD_207093 | JGI IMG/M metagenome (GOLD analysis project Ga0335073, IMG submission 207093) | Soil microbial communities from Loxahatchee National Wildlife Refuge, Florida, United States - Lox_Sample_2.2 | ecosystem: Environmental > Terrestrial > Soil > Wetlands | place: USA... | reverse complement strand
TCCGCTCCAACTCCCCCTGGGGTAGCGTCGGATATTCCAGCAGAGCGTCTCGCTGAAACACGTACAGCCCCAAATGTTTCCAATGCCGGACCTGAATTTTCGTGTCGCGGTCGCGCACCCAGGGAATCGGCGCGCGGGAAAAATAAATTCCGTTGTCTTCAAAATCCAGCACCGTCTTCACCACGTTGGGGTCCATGATGTCCGCCGGCACTTTGATCGGCGTGGCCACCGTAGCAATGGCCGCTGCCGGTTCCTGCAGCAAAGCATCGACTGCGGTATCCACGGCAACTGGGTCAAGCAGTGGCTCATCGCCCTGCACGTTCACGAACACCTCGCCTGCTACGTGCGCCGCCACTTCCGCTACGCGCTCTGTGCCGGTGCGGTGATCGCTGCGCGTCATGCGCGCCTGGCCGCCAAATCCTTCTACGGCCTTCACGATACGCTCATCGTCGGTAGCCACAATGACTTCGTCGGCGCGCTCCGCCAACTTCGCGCGTTCGTACACGCGCTGCACCATCGGCTTTCCTGCTAAAACTACCAGTGGTTTGCCGGGCAACCGCGTGGAACCGTAACGAGCTGGAATCACGATGACTACCTTTGGTTTCGCCATGGTCTCCACCACTTTCCCACCGAGTTTCGCATATAAGGGAATAATCGCGCACGCTCTAGAGTTTCTTGCTGATGGACGAGCCTGCGACGCCGCGCAGTATCATCAGCACGCAAAGCGTTGCATCATTCCCGCTAAGGATCCGAGTGCGGGGCTCTGGGTGACCAAATCGGTTCTGGTACTGGATTTGCCTTGTCTTGGTTCGCGCCGGTGGTAGAATTCTGGCCAGACCGAACCGCGCGGCCGTCCGGGTTTTGGGGACGATGGGGGTGCCGTGAAACGCGATAGACGCCAGTTTCGCGTTGTAGCTTTTCCTGTTGCCCTTCTTCTGTTCACCTGCCTGCTACTTTCGCGTCACCTCGTTTCGGCAGCTAACGCTTCGCAGACCCCGGCGGCATCCGCCCAGCAGAATCAGCAAGCCGACCAGAACCAGCAGGGCCAGCAAAGCGATGGCAAGCCCGCGGACACCAGCGCCGCCGGCGCCCAAATCAAAAAAGACGACGTCCGCAAGGACAGCCACGGTGAGATCCTCAAGCCCGGTCGCTACGTCAAGATGGACGTAGACATGGCCCTGGTGAACGTCACGGTCACCGACCCTTACAATCGCCTGGTGACCGGCTTGGAGCAGGAAAACTTCCGCGTCTATGAGGACAACGTCGAGCAGGAAGTGGTCACCTTTTCCGCGGAAGACGTGCCCATCTCCATCGGCGTGGTGTTCGACTTCAGCGGCAGCATGGCCAATAAAGTCGGCAAAGCGCGCGAAGCCGCCGTGCAGTTTTTCAAAACGGCCAATCCTTCGGATGAATTTTTTCTGGTGAGTTTCAACGAGCGCGCCGAGCTGACCAGTTCTTTCACCAATAGCGTCGAGGATTTGCAGAGCAGCCTGATGCTGACCTCCGCAAAAGGCCGTACGGCGTTGCTCGACGCGATTTATCTCGGCCTCAGTCAGATGCGGGGTGCACGCAACGCCAAACGTGCCTTGCTCATCCTATCCGACGGGGGAGATAATCATAGTCGGTACAACGAAAGCGATATCAAGCGGCTGGTCCGAGAAGCGGACACCCAGCTCTATGCGATCGGTATCTTTGACCCGCTTGGTTATCGCAACCGGACTCCGGAAGAGTTGAACGGACCATCGTTGCTTTCGGAAATCACCGAGATGACCGGCGGCCGCGTTTTCTCTGTGGAAAAGCTGGAAGACCTGCCGGACATCGCCTCAAAAATTGGCATGGAGCTGCGCAATCAATATGTTTTGGGATACCACCCCAGTAATCGAGCCCACGATGCCCGCTGGCGCAAAATCAAGATCCGGCTGCGCGCTCCGAAAGGACTGCCGCCGCTCAATGTTTACTCGAAGACTGGCTATTACGCGCCCAGCCACTAAGTTGGGCTGGTTTCGTCTCCGCCTGGTTTCTTCTCTGGTCTTGTTTTTCTGCGCAGTTCTCCTGCTGGCATCGTATGGCGCCGCGCAGATTCCGGTGCAGCAGCCGCAGCCTCCGCCGCCGAACCAGCATCCCAACAAGGATTCCACGATCAAGATCGATGTCGGCTTGGTCGTTTTGCACACCACCGTGCTGGATGATCGCGGAAAATTTGCCGACGGCCTGAAAGAAGAGAATTTTCGTGTTTATGAAGACAAGGTCGAGCAGAAACTAGCTACCTTCAAACGCGAAGACGTGCCCGTCAGCATGGGCCTGGTGATTGACAACAGCGGCAGCATGCGCGACAAGCGGCCCCGCGTAAACGAGGCCGCCATAACGCTGGTGGAAGCCAGCAACCCGTCCGATGAGGCCTTTGTCGTCAACTTCAACGACGACTTTTATCTCGATTTGGACAAGGATTTCACGAATAGCATCCCGGAGCTGAAAGAAGCGCTCGAGCGTATTGATTCGCGCGGCAGCACGGCACTTTTCGACGCGGTGATCGGCTCGCTCGACCACCTGAAAAAAGCCAGCAAGGACAAGCGGGTTCTCCTGGTGGTGACCGATGGCGAAGACAACTCCAGCCACAACACGCTAGAGAAAACGTTGCGCGAAATTCAGAAAACGGACACCGTCGTCTACACCATTGGCCTGCTGGGCGATGAAAAACGCAAAGAGAAGAACCACGCCATGAAGGCGCTCAAGGAAATCGCTGAGGCGTCCGGTGGTTTGGCGTTTTTCCCGGAAAGTGTCGACGACGTGCACAACATCTGCGAACAAGTCGCTCACGACATCCGCAATCAGTACACGCTGGCATACTATCCGAGCAACACCAAAAAAGATGGCAGCTTCCGCGCTGTCTCGGTGGCCGTGATTCCCCCGCGCGGAAGGGGCAAACTTGTCGCCCGCACCCGCAACGGCTACTACGCCCCCAGCGCTCCCGCCGGCTCGACCGCCGCAGGCAACTAAGCAGGGTAGTTTTTAACGATGTGATTTGTGGCTGAATACGCGTGTGCGGAGGCTTCCCGGTGGCCGGCGTCTATGGAGAAATCAACTCACGAGACGACTTCTTTCGTGTGCTCCGCGAGGCCAGCGAAATCGCTCAGCGGTTCTGCCAGCAACAGCCCAAGAATATGGTGATGCAGGCGATCGCCAGCCAGCTAACCACGATGCAGAGCTGGACGGACGCCGGGCGCACCCCGAGCGAACGGCAGCGTCAACAAATCACAGTCGGTCTGATTGCGGCGCGCGAGTTCGAAACGGCGGATGGTATGCTGGGCCAGTTGCGAGAGAAAGTGTTCGCTCTGAACAATTATTTTGAGAAGTGGCCCACCGACGAGCAGGCCGCCAACGCTTCCGACGACGACTTCTGGGAAGACGACGAAGACGAAGAGACGCGGGACGGATCCAGGTAGGGGCGCAGCATGCTGCGCCCTATCGGCTAGCTTCTGCCGAAGCTCTCATTGCGGCTTTGGCAGTTGCATCAGCAGGCCGCCGGCGTTGCCGGATTCTACGGTGGGCAGTTGCCCGTTCCACTTGTCAATTAACGCTCGGTTATTCTCGATGCGGCGCAACTCGAGCAATTGCGGAGTCAGCGAGTTTTGCCGGATGCGGTTGGCGTCGGCTTCGCCCTGGGCGCGCGTGACCAGAGACTTGGCATCGCCTTCGGCTTCGGCGATTTTCTTCGCCGCTTCGGCTTGCGTTGTAGCCAGTTCATTCCGCGCCCGCTCGGCCTGCTGAATGGCTTGCGCTTTGGCGGTGATGGCGGCGGCGATCACCGCGGGGACCCGCGGCGCGCCAATGAAGCCGAACTGCTGCACGGTCACGCCGACCGGCGACATTTTTTGCTCAATCATCGCCTGCACTTTGCGCAGAAATTCTGCCTTCTTCTCGCCGTAAATGTCCTCGACCACATACGTCGACGCCACTTCGTTGAGTGAGTTGCGCACCACGTCGCGCAAAATGCCGTGCGTGAATTGGTCCATGTCGGAAACGCGATACTTCACGTAAAAATCCGGCACCTTGGTGGGCTCGATCGCGTACGACATGGATACGTCCGTAAAAATCTCCATGCCTTCCTTCGAGTTGAAGCCCATTTCTTCGTTCAGCGGATGCCCTTCATTGGTGTCCTTGGTCCATTTGACCGTTTGCACGTAAGTCGGAAACTCAATGATTTGCGTGGTCAGTGGGGAGTACACCACCCATCCCGTGCGCACCGGTATTTCCGACGCGCCCCGCTGCCTGCCCGCCAGGCTCACTTCCACGCCTACATACCCAGCGTCAATGCGGGTTACCCTCAGAAAAAACAGTCCCAACAGCAGCAATACAAAGAACCCGCCAATCACCAGGAAGCCCAGCTTCAAAAAGGGAGCTGCCTGCTTCATCTCAAATGTCGAATCATTCCCTCCGCTATTGCCGAACATACGTCCTCCTCCGCAAGAACCACTTTTCGCAGCGATTCTGAAATATTGCCACGCCCGAGGTTAGAAAGTCGTGATACTGCATGTCCAACATTACATGCGTTTTATCTCGATTCGGGAACAGACAGCCCGGTCGGTGCGGCTTTCCTCCATGCCCATCAAAGCATTTTTGCCTGGGAACTTTTCCTTGACCTCGTCCGTCTACTATGAGTAGAGTGTTTACCTGTAGGGATACTAGGCGTAGGAGCCTCGCATATGGCCTTCGAAAAGAACGACTTGCACCGCGGCACCCTCGACATGCTGATCCTGAAGGTGCTCATGCCCGGCCCGCTGCACGGCTACGCTATCGCGCAGCGCCTCCAGCAAATCTCCAGAGACTATTTCCAGGTACCGCAGGGCTCACTCTACCCGGCGCTTCACCGCCTGGAAGAGCGGGAGTGGCTGGACTCCGAGTGGAAAGATACTTCGACCGGGCGCGAGGCTAAGTTCTACACGCTGACGGCGAAAGGCCGCGCGCAACTCGAAGTGGAAGTGCAAGGGTGGGAGCGGCTGGCCGATGCAGTTGCGCTGATTTTGCGTACTGCGGACTAGCTGCCCCGAAAGCAGGCACGCCATGAACAAACGCCGCTTGAGCCGTTTGTGGCAGAAACCGCAAGCCGAACTGCGCCTCGACGCGGAACTGGAGTTTCACCTCGAGCAGCAAATCGCGGACTACATCGCAGCGGGTTTGTCGCCGCAGGAAGCGCGTAACCGCGCGCAACGCGAGTTCGGCGGCGTCGAACTGTACAAGGAAGAGTGTCGCGATACGCGCTGGGAGAATCACCTCGACATTTTTGTGCGCGACCTGCGGTTGGCCCTGCGCGGCTTGCGGAAAGATCCGCGCTTCGCGCTCGTGGCCATCTTCGCCCTGGCGCTGGCCATTGGCGCGTCGACTGCGGTTTTCAGCGTAGTCGACAACGCGCTCTTCGAGCCTTTTCCATATCAGGACCAGCGCAGCCTGGTGATTCCGAAAATCATGGATGTGGATCGCGGACCGGACTCTTACCGCAGTTTTTTCACGATTCCAGAGATGCGAGAGATTCAGAAGCAGAATCACGTCTTCAGCGCGATAGTAGCGAACAGCCTCGACGACTTCATCTATTCCGCGTCCGGAGCGAGCACGCGTTTCGCGGGCAACTACGTCACTCCGGGCAGCTTCGAGTTTTTCGGCGTGGCCCCGTTGCTAGGCCGTCCCGTGGAGGACGCGGACTACCGGCCCGGCGCACCTCCCGTGTTTGCGCTGCGCTACAACACGTGGCTCAGGAAATTCAACGGCGATCCGAGCATCGTCGGAAAGACGTTCACGCTGAATGGCGTGTCGCGGACGCTGGTGGCGATCATGCCGCCGCGCTTTGCCTGGGGCGGCGCCGAGCTGTGGGTGCCAACCAGCATGCAGGAAGCGGAAACGATGCGCAGCTACGGTTCCGCACGGTATTGGGGAGTGGTGGCACGGCTCAAGCCGGGCGTGTCGACGCGGCAGGCCAATGCCGATCTCAAGGTTATCGCGCGCGGCTTGTCCACCGTTTATCCCAAGGACTATCCCCAGCACTTCGACACGGACGTAGAGCGTTTTGCGCACGCGGTTGTGCCACAGCATTTTCGCAACACGCTGTATGTGTTTCTGGTGGCCGTAGGTTTGCTGTTGCTGATTGGATGCGGCAATGTCGCGAATCTTCTCCTGGCTCGCGCGACAACTCGGGAGAAAGAGTTCGCCTTGCGGACCGCGTTGGGTGCGAGCCGCGGCCGGCTCATTCGGCAGTTGCTAGCAGAGAGTTTGCTGCTGGCGCTTGGCGGCGCTTTCTTGGGAACGCTGCTGGCCTGGGCTGGGGTGCGCGTGCTTTCGATTTCCATGCCGGACTTTACGATCGCCTCGGAGACGGTGATCGAGATGAATACGGCGGTGTTGTTGTTTGCGTTGGTGGCCGGCGTAGCTACCGTATTTATTTTCGGGTTGGTGCCGGCGATTCAATCGTCGCGCTGCGACCTGCAGGACTCGCTACGCGACGCGGGAAAAGGGCTCAGCGGCACCGCGGGACGCGCTCGCCTGCGCAATTCTGTAATCGTTTTGGAAGTGGCCCTGTCTTTGACGCTGCTGTTCACCGCGGGCTTGTTCATCCGCAGCTTCGTGGCGCTAACCCGTGTGCAACTGGGCTTTCGCGCCGACCATGTTCTGCTGGCACGTATTCCGCTCCTCCCCGATCGCTACAAAAACTCAGAGCAAGTGCAACATTTTTACCGTTCGTTGCTGGAGCGGTTGTACAACGTGCCGGGTATCGAGGCAGCAGCGGCGATGAGCGGCCCGCCGCCTTTTGAGAATGACCGCGTCGAACTGGACATTCCGGAGAAAACCCACCCGGGAAAGTGGTACACCGCCGTGCAACTCGCGAGCGAACGATACTTCGCCGTGCTACGCAGGTCTTTCTTGGAAGGCCGGCCGTTTTCCGAAGCGGACGTAGCCGGCGCGCGCCGCGTAGCCATTATCAACGAGACCTTCCGCCGCCAGTATTTTGCCAAAGAAGATCCCGTCGGCCGGCGTGTCCACTTGCCGGAACTAGAGACGATGCCCGACGAGGCGATGAAGGATGCGTCCTTCGATATCATCGGAGTGGTTGCTGATGCCAGGAACGACGGCTTGCAGGAACGGATCGTCCCGGAGATGTGGTTTCCGTACTCGGTGCACGCACGGTTCACCAGTGGTCTGCTGATTCGAACGACCGGCGATCCCGCCGCGCTAATCAATACGGTGGCGCGCGAGGTGTGGAACATTGATCCTTCCGCAGCGCTGGCGGACCCTGCGCCTTTGGAAAAGTCTCTGGAGACATTCGGATATGCGCAGCCCCGGTTTGGGCTGAGCCTGGTTACGGTTTTTGCGGTGCTGGGCCTGCTCCTGGTCACGATTGGCGTGTACAGCGTGATTGCCTATTCCACGTCGCGTCGGATGCATGAGTTTGGCGTTCGCGTGGCTTTGGGTGCTCGCAGCGCGGACGTATTGGGGATGGTGTTGCGCCAGGGTTTGCGGCTGTTGCTCGCGGGAATAGGGCTGGGTCTGGCGGTAAGCCTGATGGCTGGCCGCTTGTTGAAAGCGCAGATCTGGGGCGTTTCGCAGTACGACCTGCTGACCCTGAGCACGGTCATCATGCTTCTTCTGGTGGTCGGACTGCTCGCTTGCTGGGTTCCTGCCCGGCGAGCCACGCGGGTCAACCCGGTTGCCGCGCTGCGCTGCGAATAAAATCCTGAAGAAAATTGGTGTAAACGTGGAACATTTCGACGAGCAGGTCGTCTACATGCATAAGCAGATTGTCTACCTGTAGACAATCTGCCAGTTGCCGGTGGCGTCGGCAGCGCGTGGCGAGGTTAGCCCGGTTGCTGGCCAACCAGCGTCTTGGCCACGCCCCGTCACGCCGCGCGATGCCGGGCCGCCACTTCGGAGGAAATGACATGCTATCGTCGAGTGTTTACCGCAAATTTGGAAAGATCGTGTACGGCAAGGGCTGCTTGTCTCTGGCGGTCGCCCTCTTTGTTCTAGGCTTGGCGTCGCGTGCCCACGGGCAGAGTGCCGATAGATTGCTGCAACCACCGCCTACTACGGCTGAATCCTCGGCAGGCCTCGGTTCGGATGCGTCACAGCCTTGTGTGAGTAGGAGCATGCTGCGCTCGGCCGCTGTGGATGGCCACAGAGTTCGGGTTGGCTACGCGGACAATGGCAGCGGGACCGGGCCGGAGCAGGGGATTGACGAATCCCGGGCGCCGCAGACGGCGACGGAACTCCGGCGAATGTATGAGGTTTTTGCGAAGGCGGCTCGCCGGGGAGAGGCAGCGGCGCAGGTCAATGTGGCGATAGCGAGCTTGGCCGGATGGGGTACCGAGGAGAACGCCGGAGCGGCGCTGTACTGGCTGAACGAAGCGTCGCGGCAGGGTTACAAGCTGGCGTATTTTGACCTGGGTGTGTTGTATCAAAATGGCTGCGGGGTGCGGCAAGACTACGCGGAGGCGGTGCGTTTCTTTCGGTTAGGCGCGAAAGCCAATGACGCCGCTTCGCAAATGAATCTGGGATATCTATACGACCGGGGCTTGGGCGTTGGGCGGGATCGGGAGCAAGCGGCAGCGTGGTACCGCCGAGCTGCGGAGCAGGGTTTGGCGCAAGCGCAGTTCAACCTGGGTGACCTGTACGCGCAGGGTGAAGGGGCCGAGCGGAATGAGCGGGAGGCGCTGGTGTGGTTCGAACGAGCCGCAATCCAGGGGCACACGACCGCGCAACTCATGCTCGGGGCGATGTATGTGCAAGGCCGGGGGACGCCGCAGGATTTGCCCACAGCGTACGGGTGGCTCACAGCAGCGCGACTGGCGGGAGACGTTCGGGCGGAAGCCCAGCTCCGGTCTATCGAACCGCACTTAAGCGCAGCAGAAATAGCGGAAGCTCGGGAGCGAGCGGTCCGGCTGGTGCGGTCCACTGCGCCGAAACCAACTGTGGCTGTGTTGCGCTAAGACACACACGGAGCCGACGCTCTTCCCAAATGTCCGGCTGCTCTCTATCTTGTTAGCAAACACCTCGGATGCGGCGGTTCCGCCGGACACCGAGTCCACATCACTTTCAGACGATTCAAGGAGAGCAGCGATGAAAAGGACGAGTTGGTATGTTGCGGGAGCACTAGCGGTGGCTTTGGCAGGCGTCGGGATGGCGTTCGCGCAGCGTCCGGAGACCGATATTGATCCGAACCGGCACTCGCACCTGGCGGATGCCCAAAAGCACGTGGTGCAAGCGTACGACAAAGTACTCGAAGCGCAGCGAGACAACCATGACGAGCTCGGCGGACACGCGGAAAAAGCGATCCAACTGCTGGACGAGTGTAATCGGGAGCTAAAGCTGGCGGCGGAGTACGCGAATCATCACCATCATTAAAAACAGCGAATAGTGAGTGGTGAGTAGTCCTTAGCAGGAAGTCGAAGAGAATTACGGTCGGGCTCAGAAGGCCCGACCGCTGATTAGGACGCGCTCCGGAAAATAAGCTCCCAGGCGCTTGGCGGTATCCCCGGGCGATGCCGGCATTGGGCTTACTTAGCGAAAACGCTGTTGAGGGTGGTCTGCGCGTATTTTGCGGGATCGAAGAGCGCGGGATCGAGCTTGACGTTGGCTCGGACGTCGAAGTAGTCCTCGTTAAACGTATTCTTTCCTCCGACGTAGAACTCAACGCGTTCGGAGAGCCAGCCGCCACCCAGTGTTTTGTAACCACGGAAGCGCGAGTCGTTAATTTTCGTGGCGTCTTCCTCATTGGGTTCGAGCACCCGCACGAACAGAAGGCGTTTTTTTTCAACCCAGAATTGCCTGGACTTCAAGTCGCCCTGCGCAGCGCCGACAACATAGACATCTTCACCCTGCCATTTTTCTTCGTGCATTTGCGCCAGATCGATGCCGCGGGCTTTGAGAATAGCAACGGTAGTGGCGACGGGCTGTTTGTACACATCGAATCCAAGTACGAGCAGCACGTGGACGAAGGGACGCGGTCCAGCGGGCTGGCCATTCTTGAAAACGGTGAGCGAGCCGTCGTTGAAAACGAAGCCGTTGCCTTCGCTGTGCTGGCCGCGGTCAATGCGCAACTTGCCCGGGATGACCAGAGCTTCGTCCCACACTTCGGTGCTGGTCGCGCCATCGGGCTTCAGTGTGATGGCGTTTTCTTTGAAGATGACATTGTCGTACCAGGAGTTGGCGTAGCGGTCGTGCATGGCGGTCAGCAGGGACTCGCCATCATGAATCCGCTGCGCTTGGAGCGGAGTTAGCAGCGCGAAGAAACCGAGAGTCAAAAGCAAAGCAGAGAGTAGTCGTTTCACGATCGCCTCGAACGAGTTGTTACCAGAAAAACGGAGCATGTCAACGAAGCAGCCCCAGGAAACTTTGGCCGTGCGGGATGGAGCCACCAAAGATTTCGGCGACGGTTTGGCCCATGTCGGCCAGAGTGGAGCGTACGCCGAGATTGACGCTGGCGCCGGCAGCAGGCGAAAAGGCGAGAATCGGCACGTATTCGCGCGAATGATCGGTGGTGGCCCAGCGCGGGTCCGGGTCGCAGCCGTGGTCGGCGGTGATAAGCAGTAGGTCGGAAGCTTTCAGCAAGCGGAGAAAGGGGCCGAGCATGCGGTCGAATTCCTCGAGCGATGCGGCGAAGCCTGCAACGTCTTTGCGATGGCCGTAGAGCATGTCGAAATCGACGAGGTTACAAAAAATCAGGCCGGTTTTGCGTTCGCTGGCAGCTGAAGCAAGCTTAGACAGGCCATCCGCGTTGCCGGTGGTGGTGACGTAATGTTCGACGCCGCAGCCGTTGTAGATATCATGAATTTTGCCAATACCGAAGACCGGAATGGTGCGTTCGGCCAGAACATCGAGGAGCATCGGTTTGGGCGGGTCGACGGCATAGTCGTGACGGCGCGTGGTGCGTTGGAAATGGGGAGCAACGCCTTCGAAGGGGCGAGCGATGACGCGGCCGACGCGGTGTGGGCCGTCCAGCAACTCGCGGGCGATTTGGCAGATGCGGTACAGCTCGGCAATGGGGACGACTTGTTCGTGAGCGGCGATTTGAAAAACGCTGTCGCCGGACGTGTAAACGATCGGTTTGCCCGTGCGGACGTGTTCTTCGCCCAATTCCTTGATGATTTCGGTGCCGGAAGCGGGTTGGTTGCCGAGTGTGCCGCGGCCGATACGCGTTTCAAATTCGGCGATGAGCTCGCGAGGGAAACCGTGGGGATAAACAGGGAAAGCTTGATCGAGCCAAACGCCGGCCATTTCCCAATGGCCGGTAGTGGTGTCTTTGCCCGGCGAGTGTGTGGTGCCTTTGCCGTAAGCGCCGCTGGGCGATGCGGGTGGTCGCAGCTGTGCGAGCGGGGCGATATTGGCCAGACCGAGTTGAACGAGATTGGGCAACGCCAGAGGGCGCGATTCGGCGATGTGCCCAAGAGTATTGCGGCCAACGTCCCCGTAGTCGGAGGCATCCGGCAGTTCGCCGATGCCCACGCTGTCCAGAACGATCCAGATGACGCGGTCGAACTTTGCCATCACTATCCCTGCCAAAACAGACGCGGCGTTGTCCTGCGCGGAACCCGCGAAGCGCCGCAGCCACGGCAGCTTCGACGGAGAGGCACTGTAGCATAAGTAGCGAGCGGCCTCGTACCGAGCGAAAACGCCGGGGTCTAGGAAACGGCGATTGACGGCAGTTTGGCGCAGACACTATTCTTTCGGAACGATAGGGGCCGGCGATTGCTGAACTTTTTTGGGTTTTTGTGCGTAGTAGAGATAGGAGGCGTGCGATGGCGCAAGACGTGGCACCGCGGCGAACGTCGCTGTTCTTCCCGATTCTGCTCATCGCGACAGGTGTGGCCGTGCTCTATCTGCAGCGGCACCCGGAGGTGGACTTCTGGGCGATTCTGCGCACCTACTGGCCGGTGATTTTGATTTGCCTCGGCGTCGGGAAAATCTGGGACAGCTGGCGTACCCGCAACAATTCGACGACGTCCGGGCCGTCCGCCGGTGGAATCATCGCCGCGATTGCGGTGGTGGTGATCTTTGCGATCCTGATTCGGCACAACGGCTGGGTGGGCCGGTGGGGCGACGATAAGGTCTACGCAATGCAGCACTCCGACCGTACCGTAGACCGCGATGATGCAAAGACCGTAAACGCCAGAATTAAGTTGGGAGCGGGCGATCTGGACATCACCGGAGGGTCGAGCCACTTGCTGGAAGCAGACTTCGACTATCGCGGCTCGTTTGCCGCGCCGAGGGTCGATTACTCTATCTCCGGAACTACCGGCAATTTGGATATCACGCAGGACAATTCGCAGACCCACTTCAGCACCAGCTCCGACAATCACTGGACACTACATCTGGCGAACAATGTGCCCCTGGCGTTGCGAATTGATATGGGCGCGGGGCGCGGCAATTTGCGTTTGCGCGAGATTCAGCTGACGGATTTGAGCTTGAACCTGGGAGCGGGCCAGGTGGATCTGGATTTGACTGGCGATCGCAAACAAGATCTCACGGCGGACATCGAAGGCGGCGTAGGAGAAGCGGACATTCGGCTGCCGAAAAATGTGGGTGTGGTGGTGAACGCACACGGCGGCCTGGGCACGATCGACACTGGCGGCCTGCGCGAGGATGGCGACGAATACGTCAACGACGCGTACGGAAAGTCGCCGGTGACGATTCGCTTGCGGGTACGCGGGGGCATTGGGCACATCAGCCTAACCGAAGAGTAGAGCGGCCCGAAGGAAGTCCGCCAAGGGCGCAAGCGCGCGCCCGGACCTGGTAGACGAGGAACGCTTAGCCCGCCTCAAAAGCGGTGGATGGGGCCGATGAGGTTCCAGTGAATCGCATACCAGGTTAGAAACACACACGCGAGGGCCACCAGCGAAAACTTCACGCGAGAAATGGCGCGCACGCTGGAGCGTGTCCAGATGCGCAAGCCGGCCACCAGCGCGGCAATGCTGAAGAGCGCAGCGAAGACGGAGAATCCGGTGATGAGGTAGAAGTACCGCTCGATTACCGGGAACTTGGGCAACGCTTCGCCCTGCAAGGCGTTCAGCAGCAAAATCATGAAGATGGCGGCGACAATCCAGAGGAACGCAGCAAGACGGGGGCCAATGGAAATCCAGACCGTGCCGGGTTGCGGGCCAAAGCGCGGCCGTTTGCGAAAGAACAACCGGCGGAAGAAGCGCAACAGGCTGGCCAGCACTACGAAAAGCACAACGCACACGGAAATGCTCAGGCCAATGGAGACAAAGCTCTTCAACTCGTACCAGGGGACGCGCTGTTCTTGAACACCGGCAAAGTTCACGGCGAGACGGACGATTTTTCCTGAAGAATCGCGGATGGCAAAGATGCGGGCCTGATCGCCTTCTGCTTGCCAGAGGTCTTTGCCAATAGATTTCCACTTGCGTGTATGGCCGCGCAGGTCCTTTGCGGTGTCGAGGGTTAGGACGCCGTCTTTGTCTACCTTGGCGATGGTCTGGCTGAAGGGGTTGCCGATCGCCAATTTGGTGCTGTCGGCGCGGCGGGAGGATTCGTAGCTGCCTTCAATGTCTTTGAGCTGATTGGCCGGCGTGTTTTCGAATGGAGGGGCGGTGTACGCGGGATAGTAGCGGTCAGCGAAGCCGTCGAGCAATTCGGCGCGAGTTTTTGCAGCAGAGCCTGCGGAATTGTAGGAAACGAAGAGAATGAGCTTTTCCTTGGGTTCCATGAGGAACATGCTGTGGAACGCGATCAAGTCGCCGTCGTGGCCGATGAAGTGAAGGTTATTGCGCCAGGTTTCGTAGAAGCCCATGCAAATCGGAGGCAGTTCGGGCGAAGCGTCGAACTGTTTGGTCCACATCTGATCACGGGTTTCGGTTTTCAGAATGCGCTGGCCGTCGAGTTCGCCGCCGTTGAGCAGGGCAGTGCCGTAGCGAGCCATGTCGCCGGCGCTGGAAGAGACACCGCCGGCGGGCGCGGGCTGAAAAATCTCGAAACCGATGGCGGGCTTGTCGGTATCAGCGCGGTAGCCGTCGGAGACAAAGGGCGCCAATTGTGGCGTCATGGGTTCGTTGAAGCTGGAATGCTTCATGCCCAAAGGTGCGAAGATATGATCGGCGACATATTGCTGGAAGGGCTGGCCGCTCACGCGTTCCACGATATAGCCGGCGAGGCCGACACCGTAATTCGAATACGCGGGAATCTCGCCCGGCGGAAAGATGCGATGGGGTTGGTTGTAAAGCAGGAAGTCATGCAGGGAGTTGGCGCGCTTGGGATCGGTGATCAGGATATTGTGCAAGACTTCTTCGAATCCGCCCGTGTGGGTCATTAAATTACGCAGGGTGATCGGCTTGCCGAAGGCGGGAGCGATTTTGAAATCGAGATAGGTGTTCACGTCGGCGTCGATGTCCAGCTTGCCCTGTTCAGCGAGTTGCATGACCGAAATCCAAGTAAAAGTTTTGGAGATGGAGGCCAGGCGAAACATGGTGGTGTCCGGGTCGACGGGACTTTTCTTCTTCAGGTCGGCGTAGCCGTAGCCTTTCTTGAGGAGGGTCTGGCCGTCTTTCATGACCAGCACGGACGCGCCAGCCACATCGCTGCGCTCCATCTGAAGCGGAACGAGGCCGTCGAAGAAAGCTTCCAGGTCGGCTTTTTCCAGCACGTGCGGTGTGGGAGCGGGTTTAGCGGTGGCTTGTTGCGACTCGGCGGCGTTGAGAGGTGCGGCTGGCTTTTGCGGGGTGGTCGCCGGAACCTGGGAATGCGCGGCGATGGCGGCGAGCGCCATGCAGGATAAAACGACGAGCAGAAGCGTGCGAAAACGGCTCATTGCACCGCCCTGAAGAAGCGAGGGACAGAGTCTCTTGAAAATGGCGCTTGCACGCAAGAAGAATTTCTACGGAAGGGGTTGCTAGGCGGATTTGCGGCGTGAGCCTAGGTTATGCGCGGGGCTTCACTCGTAGCGGAGCGCGATCATGGGATCGACGCGAGTCGCTCGACGGGCGGGCAGGTAGCAAGCCAAGAGGGCGGCTGCTATCAGCAGCAAGATGACGCCGCCAAAGGTAACCGGGTCGGTAGCTGTGACACCGAAGAGCAGGGAAGCAACGAAGCGGGTTAGCGCCAACGCTCCGGCCAAGCCAAAAAGCAAACCGATAAAGATCGTGCGCATGCCCTGGCCGATGATCATTTTCAGAACGTCGCCGGATGCAGCGCCCAGGGCAACGCGCACGCCGATCTCGCGGGTGCGCTGACTCACGGAATAAGCCATCACGCCGAACACTCCGGCGGTTGCAAGCAACAAGGCCGTGACTCCAAAGAAGCCAATGAGAATCACGTTGAATCGCCGCGAACCAAGCGAAGCCGAGTAAATTTCCGGGAAGGTGCGGAACTTGGTCGGCACCTCGGGGTCCAGGTCGTGCAGGATGCTCCGCGCGGCCGAAGTCACAGCCTGCGTTTCCGCATCGCCGAGCATGGCTATGGTCACGGAGGGGCGGGGCCGCTGAAACAAATTCACGTAGAGAGTGGGCCGCGGAGGCGCATCCAGACCATAGTCGCGAACATCGCCCACGATTCCAACAATTGTCAGCAGGCGCAAGTCGCCGTCCATATTTCCGAACTCGACGGTATGGCCGATAGGATCCTGGCCGGGCCAGCGGTCGCGCGCTAACGATTCGCTGATTACAGCCACGTGGGGCGAATCGGGACCATCGTGTTCATCGAACATGCGGCCGCGAAGCAAGGGAATTCCGAGAGCCTGGAAGTAGCCATCCGTGGCCACGCCAAAATCGGCGGTGCCGAGACGTTCCTTCTGCTGAAACAGCGCCCCGAAGGCATCTGGGCTCGTGGGAACTTCGTTCTGATTCATGAGCAAGAACATGCCGTCAGGGAGCCCAGCGCCGTCTTGCAGCGGAAGGTTGCTGATTGCTCCGACTTTTCGGACCCCCGGGATTTGTGCGAGACGCTCGATGAGCCGCGAGTAGAAAAGCGCCTGCGTCGCCTTCACTTTAGGATCGTCTACCCAAGGCAGAGAGATCTCCATGGAGACGATCTTCTCGACGCGAAAGCCGGGATTCACCTCCAGCACCTTGATCAAACTGCGCCCGAGCAGCCCGGCTCCGATCACCAATACCAGGGTGATCGCGATCTGCGCAGCTACAATGACACGACCTACGCGCTGGCTGCTTTGCGTCCCAGCTTGGCCGCGCGCGCCTTCAACGAGAGCGCCGCGCAAGTCACCCGAAGTGGCGCGGGCCGCGGTAAAGGCGCCAAGACCCGCTGCCACCGCTGCCGAAAGTGCAAACGCAAAGAGCAGCACTGGGAGGCTGATGGAAACGCTGTCGAGGCGGGGCAAATTCTGAGGCGCCACGGCGAGCAAGCCGACCACGCCAGCGAAAGCACCGAACACGCCGAGCGCACCACCGACCAACGACAGGAGGAACGCCTCAGTCAGGAATTGGCGGATCAAACGCGCTCGCGCCGCTCCCAGGGCGCTGCGAATCGCTAGTTCGCGTTCTCGCACTTGCGCCTGGGCGAGCAGAAGATTCGCCACGTTCGCGCAAGCGACGAGAAGCAGGAAGCCAACCGCGCCGAGCAAAATGAACAGCGGGGCGCGCACGTTGCCGGTCATAGAGTCTTGCAGCGACACGACCGCTGCGTCTTTGAGGAGGTAGTCGCCCTGCTCGCTGGAAGTGGCGCGAATGCGCCGAGCTAGTCCGCTAATATCGGCGTTCGCTTGCGCGACCGTCACGCCATCGCGCAGGCGCGCCACCGCGGAATAGTTATGTGATGTGCGGCTGGTATTTTCTCCATCCAGATCTGCCGGGACCCACAACGCCGCGTTTTCCGGAAACTGAAACCCTGGCGGTAACACGCCGGCAATGGCATACACCTTGTTGTCAATCTTGAGGTGCGCGTCCGAAAGGTCTTGCGCCGCGCCGAGATACTGGCGCCAGTAGGCGTAACTCGCCAGGGCCACCGGTGCAGCGCCTTTTTTGTTGTCGGTTGACGCGAAATCCCGGCCGATCATCGGTTCGACGTGAAACACACTTAAAAACTCGGGGCTCACCGCTCCGACCATGGTGCGGATCGGCTGTGAGGTCCCGGTGACCGAGACTTCCCCGTTGGCGTATTTCGCAATCGCCTGGAAACTGCGGCTCTGGTCGCGAAAATCGTCGAAGTTGGGGTCTGCCAGGCGTGACCACGTGCCACGCGTGTTGACTTCCCACACAGCCATAATGCGATTTGGCTCGCTGTACGGTAGCGGCCGCAGCACTACCCCGTACACGACGCTGAAGATTGCCGTGGTTGCGCCAATCGCCAGGGCCAGTGTGAAGGCCATGATCGCCGTCGTACCTGGATTCTTGCGCAGCTGGCGCATGCCGTAGCGAATATCGGAAAACACGGAATGGAGCCAATTGCCGAACCGTTCTTCGCGCACTTGTTCTTTCACTTGTTCGACTCCTCCCAGTTCTATACGCGCCGCCCGCCGCGCTTGTTCCTGGGGCATCCCCGCGCGCAGATTTTCCTGCACAAGAAGTTCGAGATGCGCCTGGACCTCTTCATCGAGGTCGGCTTCCACATGGCGGGCCGACAGGAAATTCCTTAGGAGGCCCCGCACTTTGGACAGAAGCCTCACACTATTCCCGTGGCACAGGCCATGGGGCCTGGAGCGGCTGCGGGAGCGCCGATCTTCGCTCGGCGCGGATAAGTCAGCGCTGCGGACATCCGAAAGTACGAGCGAGCCGGCGGCATACATCTGATTACGTAAGCAGGGTCACTACGGTTCCCAGACGTACCGCCAACGATTTCGTCGCATTTTCGCGAGGCCCGAGCAGACGATTCTACGACTAGGACGCCTCCAGCGCCTGCGCGATAGCCCAGGAAATGCGGCCCCAGCGCTTGGCTTCCGCATCGAGTTGTTTTTTTCCGGCTTTGGTCAGCCGATAATATTTCGCTTTGCGGTTAGTTTCCGATTCGCCCCAAAACGAGGAAATCCAGCCTTCTTCTTCCATGCGGTGCAGGGCCGGGAACAGCGAGCCTGGCTTTACCAGAAACGTTCCCCCTGTGACCTGTTGAATGCGCCGAGAAATGCCTAAGCCGTGCCGCTCCTCGGTGGCTAAGGCTTTCAAGATCAACAGGTCCAGCGTGCCCTGGAGCAAGGTAGTCGGTTCGGATGGCAATGCCGTCTCCTATCGAGGTTCTATAGGGATGCTACGAGCAGACCTATCGAATGTCAATAGGGACCGGTGGGTCGGTCCAGCATTGCGGCCGAACGGCGTGGAGGCTTTGTCCCTGCTGTGTTTGAGTGTGCCGACCGACCTGTATAAAATGCGGCTGCGGACACGCCGCGCTTCCTCGGGGTAGGAGCGCGAACCGGCAGTGTTTAATGAAAAGGGCGAGGTGAAGCGATGAGCAGGACTTTTTGGGTGCTGTCAATTTTGGCATTCGCGCTATCCGGTGTACCGCGCAAAGCGGCAGCGCAGGATTGGGCCAAGGAGAAGCTGGCCAAGTCCCCGCGGCATGGCGAGTGGGTCAGTGTCGCGCAGGGGGACCGCAAGGTGGAGACGTACGTTGTCTACCCCGAGTCGAAGGATCGGCGTCCGGTCGTACTCATCATCCACGAGATCTTCGGTCTTTCCGACTGGGCGCAACTGTTGGCAGACGAAGTGGCTGAGGCCGGCTACATCGCCGTTGCGCCAGACTTGCTCTCCGGTATGGGGCCGAATGGGGGCAGGACTTCGTCCTTCGAACAAGGCAAGGCCACCGAAGCGGTAAGCAAGCTCAATCCCGATCAAGTGACCGCGGACCTGAATGCCGTTGCGGACTACGCGCATCAACTTCCCGCTTCGAACGGCAAATTGTTTGTCGTCGGCTTTTGCTGGGGTGGTGGGCAATCCTGGCGCTTTGCCACCAATCGGGGTGACCTGGCCGCCGCGTTCGTTTTTTATGGCCCGCCACCGGATAAGGACGCTATGGCGCGCATCAAGGCTCCCGTCTACGGATTCTTCGCGGGGAACGACGCACGGATCGGTGCCATGATTCCTGATGCGATCGCGAACATGAAAGCCGCCGGAAAATCGTTCACGCCGATTACTTACGAGGGCGCGGGCCACGGCTTCATGCGGGCGGGCGAAGCGCCAGACGCTACGGAAGCCAACACTAAGGCCCGGAAAGAAGCTTGGGAGCAGTGGAAGTTGGACATGGAGAAGAATTGAGCGCGGTAGGGCCGCCACGCGTTGCAACTTTTGCCGAAACGGTCACAGCGTGCTATGCGCGCGCCATGGGCCGCGTCACTCATAGCGCAGCGCAACGATCGGATCCACTCGCATGGCACGGCGGGCCGGAAGAAACGCCGCTAGCAGCGCGGCCGCGATCAAAATCACGAGAACGCAGGCGTACGTAGCCAGATCGGTCGGTTTCACGCCGAAGAGCAGGCTGGTTAGTAACCGCGAGAGTCCCAGCGCGCCACACAGTCCGACCGCGGCTCCGAACAGCGCCGGCCGCATCGCTTCGGCAAGAATGAGCCACAAAACTGCGATCCGGTTCGCGCCGAGCGCTACGCGGATCCCGATTTCATGCGTCCGCTGCACCACGCCGTAAGAAATCACCCCATAAATTCCCACCGCCGTGAGTAGCAGCGCCACGGCGCCAAACAACAGGAAGAGCAGCGCCCCGAAGCGCTGATTGGCGACCGAAGCCGATACAACATTGTCCATTGTTGCCACCGCGGAGACGGGAACCTGCGGATCAAGCGCCGCGATTTCGCCGCGGACCGCGGCCGTTACGGTTGCGGGATCGGATTCCGTGCGCACCACTAAAATAGCGTCAGAGTCGGTGAACTGCGCATTGGGCAGATAGATTTGCAGGGTGTGCGGAGCATCGAGGCTGCGGTGCAGCACGTCTCCAACTACGCCAACGACGGTCCGCCAGGGTCCCTTGGTGTCGCCCACCTGCAGCCGCTTGCCAATCGGATCCCCATCCGGCCAATACTTACGCGCCAGCGATTCGTTCACCAGTACCACGCGCGCAGCGGCGGCTACATCGCGAGCATCAAAATCGCGGCCGCGCAGCAGGGGAATGCGCATAGCGCGGAGATAACCGGGACTCACGGAGTAGCGGTCGGCGCTCGGATCGTCTTGAGGATTGGGTAGTGTCTGGCCCTCAACATGAATTCCGTACATGTCCAGGTTCCCGCCGAGGGGCAGTTGGCTGGTCGTGCCGGCCGCTTTAACGCCTGGAAGGGCCCGCACGCGTTCGAGAACCTGCTGATAAAAAGCGGCCGCGGGCGAGTCGTCGGCCTTGGGTCCCCAGAGAGACATCGTCAGGGTTAGCGTGTGCGCGGGATCAAAGCCGGGATGGACTTGCAGCAGGCGCAAGAAGCTTTTCATCATCAGGCCGGCGCCGGTGAGGAGCAGCAGAGCCAGCGCCACGTCCGCGAAAACCAGCATGCTGCGCAAACGATGACGATCGCGTCCGGCGGTGCTCTTGCCACTCTCTTTCAACGTTTCGTGGAGATCAGGTTTCGTGGAGCGAGCCGCGGGGAGCAGGCCAAAGGCCACGCCGGTAAAAACCGAGATTCCCAAGGTGAAAGCGAGCGCCCATCCGTCGATCCCGACTTCTCGCAGTCGCGGCAGATTGGCCAGCTGCGCTTCTTGCAGCAGCGCAATGCCCGCGCGGGCGAACAACAGGCCGAAGGCGCCACCGATCACCGAGAGCAGCAGGCTTTCGGTCAGAAACTGTCGAACAATTCGTGTGCGGCGCGCCCCTAGAGCCGTACGCAGCGCCACTTCGCGTTGCCGGCGAGCGGCCCAGGCCATCAACAGGTTCGCGACGTTCACGCACGCGATCAACAGCACAAACGCAACCGCTGCGAGGAGCGCCCACAGAGCTGTGCTGACCTCGCCGACCAAATACTCCTTGAGCGGCGTGAGAATAGCGCCCGGCGCGGAAATCTCCGTCGGGTACTGACGATAGAGATTGTCCGTGATCTGATTCATTTCCGCGCTGGCTTGAGCGAGGGAGACACCGTCGCGCAGGCGGGCGATGGCGCGCAAGTGATGGCAATCGCGGCAAGCGTACGGCAGGCTGGCGTTGTAGGCCAGCGGTGTGTAGATGTCCACGGACTTGCTGGGATCAAAAGCAAGGATGGGAGGAAAATCGCGAGGGAGGACTCCTACGACCACGTTGTCGACCGAACCCAGGCGAATGGTCTTTCCTACGAGCTGCGGATCGCCACCAAAACGCCGTTGCCAAAAGCTGTAGCTCAAGATCACCACCATCTGATTGCCGCGCACGTCTTCCGACGGAAAAAAATTGCGGCCCAGAGCGAACTTCACGCCCATGATGTCGAAAAACGTGGAGGAGACGCGGAAACCGTAAAGGTTCTCGGCGTCGCTCGGACCGATGGAGGTCGGCATCCAAAAGGAGACCGCGGCGATCCCCGTGAAAGAGTGGTTCAGCCGGCTCCAGTCCATAAAAGTGGGCCACGCAGTGTTGCTGCGCAGCCCGTCCTTGTCTTTCTCCCAGATGAGCACCAGGCGATCCTGCTGGGGAAGCGGCAGGGGCCGCAGCAAAACGCCGTTGACCACGCTGAACATCGCCGTGTTGGCGCCGATCCCGAGAGCCAGCGTGAGAATCGCGACCAAGGCAAACACGGGGTTGTTCCGGAACATACGGAAACCGAACGAAATGTCCTGCAACAGGTCTTCCAGGAAACTCACGCGGCGCGCGTCCCGGCAATTTTCTTTTGCCAGTTCGACGCCTCCAAATTCCCGCGATGCCTTCCGGTGGGCTTCGGTAGGGTTGCACCCGGCGGCCATGTACTCGCGAACCTTCTGCTCGTGGTGATATTCCAGTTCGTCGCGGAGTTCCGCTTCGACGCGGTTGCGGCGGAATAGGGATCGCCAACGGAGCGGAATCGTATAGAGCCAGTTTTTTATGGGCATCGCCACTCCTTGGCCTGATTTTGATTTTCACCTATTCGTAACGCAGCGCTACGACCGGATCGACGCGCGTGGCGCGGCGTGCCGGCACGTAGCAAGCCAAGAGCGCCACGGCGCTCAGCGCGGCGCACACGCTCAGGTAGGTCAGCGGATCGTAGGGGCTCACGCCGGTGATGAAATCTCCGACGAGTCGTGCAATCGCCACGGCGAGCAAGACTCCCGCCAACAAACCTGCGGCGATAATCCACAGGCCCTGCCGCAAAATCATGCGCAGAATCGAGCCTTGCGCCGCACCCATAGCCATGCGAATGCCAATTTCGTTGGTCCGCTGGCTTACGGTGAAGGAGATCACTCCGAAGACTCCGACCAGCGCGAGGATGAGTCCCAGCGAACCCAGGATGCCCGCCAGCGCCGCTGCCAGTTCGAAGAGCAGAAAGCCATTCACGGTGTAAAGGCCGGTCATCATGGTGTGCACGTCAAAAACGGGCATGGTCGGCGCCAGAGAGGTGATTTGTGCGCGGATGGCGGATGTCATGCTTTCCGGAGCAGCGGCGGTGCGCACCTGGAGCGTGACCAGCGAACCGTAGTGCTGGCTAAGCGGAACGTAGGCGTATTCGCGAATCGGGCCGACGATGCCGGTGGTCCGGCTATCTTTGGCGACACCGACAATGCGCAGCGGAAGATCCTTCAGGCTGGGCATACGGAACTCGTGGCCGAGCGCGCTCTCGTGGGGCCAGAACTTTTTCGCCATGGTTTCGTTGACAATGGCGACGCGTGTTGCCGACCGTGTGTCGCGTTTGTCGAATGGCCGCCCGTCAACCAGGGGAATGCGCATGGTGCGGAAATAATCGGCGGAAATCATGTTCAGGCCCGCCAGCGGTTTGGGCGCGCCTTGGGGAACTTCATACCCGGAAACCTGCGGCCAGTCGTAGTTGGTGTAGTAGCCCATGGGAACGGAGAACGCGAGGCTGGCCGACTCCACTCCGGGCATGGCGTCCACGCGCTCGATAAGTTGATCGAAAAACTGCAGACCAGCGTCGCGTTTCATGCCGATGTCGTTGGGATCCAGAGTGAGATTCAGCACATGTTGCGGATCAAAGCCGAGGTCGGAGCGTTGCGCCTGATTGAGGCTGCGCATCATGAGCCCGGCGACGATCAGGAGCATGAGCGAACCGCCCACTTGTGCGACAACCAGCACGCCGCGGACACGGCTACGTCCGCTCGTGGTGCCGCGGCCACCATCGCGAATTGCCTCGATCACGCCACGGCGCGACGCGCGCAGCGCCGGCACGATGCCAACTAACACGCCGGTGACGAGCGCGGCAGCAAAAGCGTAGCCGAAGACGCGCCAGTCCAGATGAAAATCCAGAAGGACGGGAAGAGAAGTACCGAGGTGGATGGAGGCAAGAGCGTTGCTTCCGGCGAGTCCAAACACGATACCTGCAACGCCGCCGCACATGGCCAGGAGCAAGCTTTCGGTGAGCAGTTGCCGCACGAGACGGAGGCGGGACCCACCGAGCGCGCTGCGAATGGCCATTTCCCGCCGGCGCGCGGTAGCACGCACGAGCAGGAAGTTGGCGATGTTAACGCAAGCGAGCACCAGCACGAGCGCGGCAAGGATCAAGAATAGCGTTGCCACCTTCACGAGGCCCTGGTCCGGGTCGGGTTCGGGCCGCGACAGGCGTTCCGGAAAAACGGTGATGCTGAGGCCTTCTTCGTCCTTGGGGTATTGCTGGGCGAGGCGGCCACTAATCACGTCTATGGCGGATTGCGCTTGTCCGATGGTCACGCCGGACGCGAGACGGCCGTAGAGCAGCAGATCGCGGTCGCCGCGATTCGTGGAGTAGTTCGTATTATAGGAGTTGTCCACCTGATGCATGCCGATGGGCAGATAGCCCTGCATATCGGCCAGTGCGTAGAGGCCGTGGAACTCTTTGGGCGTGATGCCGACGATGGTGACGGAATAGCCGTCGTAATCGACGGTCTTACCGATGATGGCGGGATCGCCGCCAAAGCGCGATTGCCAGTAGGAGTAGCCGAGGACCACGACTGGATTGATGGTGTTCGGGTCGCCTTCGGAGGGAAGAATGAAGCGGCCCAGCAGTGGCTGGACGCCGAGCGCGGTAAAGTAGTTGCCGCTGACGTAGTTGACGACGATGGGCTCCGTCTTTCCGTTGTAACTGACGCCGCCTTCGCCGAGTTCGGCGGCGAAGACATCGCTGAACAGGGAGGACGACTGACCCTGCAGATCCTGCAACTCCGGATAGGAGAAGCTGGACTGCATGAGTCCTTTCTTCAGGCGCATGGCCATGATGGTGATCTGCTCCGGGTTCTTTACCGGCAGCGGCCGCAACAGAAAAGAATTGACCATGCTGAAGATGGCGGTGTTTGCCCCAATCCCGAGTCCCAGAGCGAGAACGGCAATCGCGGTAAAGGCTGGAGCACGGCGCAGCATCCGCAAACCGAAGCGGATATCCTGCACGATCGTCTCGATCAGCCGCACGCGCCGCTTGTCCCGGCACTCTTCCTTGGATTTTTCCAGCCCGCCAAACTCGCGTGCGGCTTTGCGCCGGGCCTCTTCGTTAGTGAAGCCTGCCGCCATGAACTCGCGAGTTTTCTGCTCGACGTGATACTGCAGTTCGTCGCTCAGTTCGTGTTCGACGGCGTCGCGCTGGAAGAGGGAACGAATACGGAGTGGAATGGTGTACCGCCAGTGAGTCGGACGCATAGGAGCACTCCTTTGCTGATAGGACGAACGGTTCGCTCAGGCCTCTTCCAGCTTTACGATGTGCGAAATGGCGGCCGAGAGGCGCGTCCAATTCGCGGATTCTTTTTCGAGTTGTTGCCGGCCGGGGCGCGTCAGGGAATAGAATTTCGCGCGACGATTGTTTTCCGTGGGTTTCCACTCCGCGGTGATCCAGCCTTCCTGCTCGAGCTTGTGTAGGGCGGGATACAGCGAGCCATCGCTTACCTGCAATACGTCTCCGGAGACTTGCTTCAGGCGCAGGCTGACGGCGTAGCCGTTCATCGGTTCCAGCGCCAGGATTTTCAGCAGCAGCAAATCCAGGGTGCCCTGGACGAGATCAGAGGGTTTGCTCATTCGCTCTCCTCGGTTACCGAGGATAAGGTACACGCACTCCTCTCGGTAAGCAAGGGGAATCTTCTAAGCGGGGTGAATTCAGGCAGAGGTCCGCCAACTTTCAGGTTTTCTGAGAGTGCTGCCCACGGTTGGGGCGCGACGCAGCGCCGCCGCGCCCTGTCCGATATCCTCGTCGGCGCTCTTTCGAACAATCGTGCGCAGCAGCGTTTTTGCTGATTAAGTGAAACAGGCCATAGAGCAGAGGGCGGCGCGCCGTGAACGCAAAGGACAGCGGCGGCGGATGTGCGAGCTATTGGACGTCGGTGACTTTGCCGCCGATAAAGGTGATTTTCATGTCCTTGTATATGTACAGCTTTTTTGCGCCGAGATCGACGATCTTATCGGGCTGGCCGAAGGCGGCGATGACTTGATCCTCGGTCTGCCCCTTGGCGATGGTTTGCGTTTGCTGCGGAGCTTGTTGCTGCGGAGGAGCCTGCTGCGCTTGTTGTTGAGGCGCAGCGTTTTGATCGTTGCCCTGTTGCTGCTGGCCGCCGCCCTGATCGCCGCCCGCGTTGTTGGGCACGAGGACTTGCGCCACCGCGTCCGCCACTTGCCCGGCATCTGCGCCGGCGAGCCAGCCTTGCGGGAACTGAAACGCGATTTGCGCTTTGAAGAACGAAGGCGCCTGCGCGCCGTTGCATTGATCGCACTGCATTACGATGAATATGACGCGATCTTTCTTAAGGTCCGGGGTCACTCTCATTACGTACACACGATTGTCTATGGGCAGCAGTAGGCTCGGCCCGAGGAAGGGATTGTCTTTCGGCGTCTCGACGTTGCCGTCCTGCACCTTGTTGGTGGCGAGAACCAGGGTGGCCGGCGGGTAGGCGCGGATGCCCCCTTTCTTCACGACCAGAATCACACCCTGATCCACGGGCTGCAGCATGCCCCCGGCGACCGCAAACTTGGTGGGCTTGAACTGCTGCCGCAGGTCGGAGTCGAGATTGCCGGAGCTTTGCGCAAAGGCGGAAGGAAGCGGAGCGGAACAGAACGCAACGGCGGCGAAGAATGCGAGCGGACGGAAAAAGCTCTTCATGGTGGGCTCCTTGATACGATGCGGAACCGCGTGCTGTTACACGCGGGACGCGGTCCCGAATCGAAAAATTCAGCTTAGGCGAGTCGGGGCCGAATTGGGCCGCGCAGATGCGCGGCTGTGCGCTTTATTGAACGTCGGTAACTTTGCCGCCGACGAAGGTGATCTTCATGTCTTTGTAAATGTACAGCTTCTTGGCACCGAGATTGACGATTTTGTCCGGCTGGCCAAACGCCGCGATGACCTGATCTTCGGTTGAGCCCTTGTCAATGCTCTGTGGCTGAGCAGGCGGAGCCTGTGGTGCCGGCGCAGCTGCTTGCCCGCCGCCCTGTTGTCCACCCTGCTGGCCCTGGTCCGCGCCTTGCTGCCCGCCGCCCTGCGCGTTCGCGTCGCCGCCATTGTCGGGTTGATTGGCGAAGACCTGTGCGATCACGTCGGCGATCTGGCCGGCATCGGCACCGCCAGAGATGTAGCCTTTCGGGAATTGGAAGTCTACCTGCGCTTTGAAATTCGAGGGCTGCTGCACGTTATTGCAGGTATCGCACTCGATGACGTTGATGTGCACGATGTCTTTCTGTGCGTCCACGGCGATTTTGGTGAAGTACACCTTTTCGTCGGTCGGCAGGAGGCGGCTTTTGTCGTCCTGGTTGGCCTGCTGCGGAATGCCGAAGTGGCCGCCGAGCTTTCCAATGCCTCCCAGCGTCTTGGCCTGCGCAGTTTTCAGGTTTCCGTCCTTATAGGAGTTAGGAATGATCACGGCATCGCCCGGAGGGAAGGAACGGATGCCGCCTTTTTTGATTACCAGTACAGTCCCCGCATCCGTGACGGCCAGCCCGGTAGAATCGCTTTGCAGCTTGGTCATCTTGTAGGTTTTTTTGAGGTCGTCTTCCACCGATTGCGGCGCTGCAAAGGCACGAGGAATCGCGACCAGCGCCAACAGGGTGAGACTGAGAGAAATCGCACCATATTTCTTCCGCATTGCTTGCTCCTCGAGAGAATCGGTTCGCTGAGAACCCGGCCAGGTTGGACCAGAGCGCTGCTTCATTGGAACCGCTGCGGGCTGAACGCCACCTGGATAGCATTCAGCCCGGCTGGAAGGTTGAGAAAGAAATCAATCGAATCGTGAAGGCTCAGGGCTGATCCGGCTTGTTCGCAGCTTGAACTTCTTTTTCCGCCGCGTCGGCATCGGATTGCTGGGCGTTGAGGTCGTCATCGGCGTTCAGGTCGGGCTGCGCCTGGCCGTCGGGATTGGCCTTGTGTGTGGCGTCCGGAGCCTTAGGCAAGCCATTGCCGCCCTTGGCTAGAGTGTCCATGCCCGTGCTCATCTTCTCGCGGAAGTCATTGTGCATGTCCTGCAGATCGCTGACTTGCACGCGCGGGAAGGAGCCGACAGCGCAATCCTGCGACTTCGCGCTGAGGACTTTCACTTTGACGGCTTTGTCGTCGCCGGCTTCGTTCTCCTGACGCTGGACGATGTCGCCCGCAGTGAGCGAGCAAGTATCTCCATCGCTGGGAACATCGAGCGTGGCAGAGACGACGAAGACGCTGTGCTTCGGATCAAGCGCTGCCGGGACCTTGTCCGTGGCATTGTCGCCACCGGCCGGGGCTTCCGCGGCAGTCTTCTCTTCTGCGATTTGCTCTTTCAGGTCATCCGCCACGAGTTGTTTCACGTCGGCGGGCATCGCGGCCGCGGCGTCTGCGGCGTTGAACTCCATGCCACCGCCGTAAGCAGCCAAGCCGTCCAGGCTCGCTCCGGAGTTGATCATATACGGAGCGTAATCGGGCAGATTGGCGGCGTTCGCATCGGCGGCGGCTGCGGCGGCGTACGCGGCTTCGAGATTCGCCGCGATGACGTAATCCGCCAGCCAGAGCGCCGCGTACGGATAAACGGGAGCGGGAGCGTAATACACGCCGTAAAAGCCGTACCAGGGAGCGGCCGCCCAGCCCCAAGTGTAGGCGACCGGCGCGGGCCAAGGATTATAGGCCCAGCCGTAATACACCGGCGGATAATAGTAAGGCGGGGCCCAGTGATAGTAGGCAACGCCATGGTAATAGTAGCCGCGATAGGCATAAGCGTAGCGGCGGCCACCGTACATGTAGGTGCGACGGTAGTAGGGATGGCCGCCGCGCATGTAGCCATGCTCGACGTAGCCGCGATGGCCACCATAGTTCACGACGCGATAGTGCTCGCCGCGGGCGTTGACGCGTTCGCCGACGACCCGGCGTTCGCCACGGGGGCCGCGCGAGATCTCCGCGCCGTGGGCGGTGTGAATGGTGGTGACGCGGCCGTGGGAATCGAAGTGAGCCTCGTGACCGCTGCGCGTGGACATGCTGTTCATCCGGCCGTTGGCGGCGTAATTTTTCGTTGTGCCGTTGGCGCTCGTGACGGACTTGCCGCCGCCTGGGCGGTTGACGGTGCCGGGAGTCTTCGCCGCGGTGTTAGTCCCACCGCGATTTCCGCCAACGTTGGTGCCACCTTTCGTAGCGGTGTTCGTGCCCGTTCCGCCCCTCGTCCCGGTTGCGCCGGTTTTGGTAGCTGTGGTGCCACCGGGACGATTGGTGGCATTCGTGGCGCCGCCGCGATTGGTGGTGCTGCCGGTAGTCGTCGTATGCGCAGTATTCGTTCCCGTGGTTCCAGGGCGATTGGTAGCCCCCGGAGTAGTGGTATGTGCGGTAGTCGTATTGGGACGCGCCGCATTGTTAGCGGGCGGTCTTGCGGCTGGGGCCGCAGGTTTGGCCGCGGGCTTGGCAGGGGGCGGGGACGAAGATTTGGTTTTTTGCGCATGGACACTCAGCGCGCCCGTCAGGAAAAACAGCGCGAACAGCGAGACCCGCAGAAAATTGAACCGGGGCCGGATCGAAATCATCTTTTCCTCCAACTGCCTGTGAATTGTGAGATTTCTCGATTCGCCGTTTCACGTTCGAAGGTCTCTCGGGGGCATCTTCCCAGGAAAGAGTCGAGCGCGGACGCCGAAAAAACGCCCGCAAGAGGGACCCGGAACAAAAAATACAATGAAGGCGAACGGAGAACTCCGCTCCTGAATACGGCTTCACGGTGTTGAGCAGCGAGCGGCAGGCGGCATCGTTGTTCCCGACGCCAGGGCGAGGACGTTACCCCAGCGCACCCGATGCTGTCGCGGGCGGCGCGGCCGACCACCGGAAAATCGCGGCGATTGTACTACGTTTAAAGAGTGTGGCAAGTCAAAAAAAGGCGAACCGGAGGTGACCGAAACGTGTCCCCATGAACGGGGCCCGCGAGGGATCAGTCGAGGATCCATGATGTTGAGAGCAGTCGATTCAGCTGAAGGCGGGAAAAGCTGGTAGGATTTTCGGGAACGCGAGGGCCGAGCGTGGCTCGCGGAAAGATCAGGAGCGGAAGATCATGGCAGACCCGACAAAGGAAGAGTTGCTGGCGAGAATCGCGGAACTGGAGAAGCAGCAGGGCGGCGGACGAAGGAAAGGCAGCCTGGAATTTCGCGTGGGAGAAAAAGGCGGCGTGAGTGTGTATGGACTGGGGCGCTTCCCGGTCACGCTGTATTACGAGCAATGGATCCGCCTGCTGGATGTCTCTGCCGATCTGCGCGCGTTTCTGGAAGAGAACAAAAGCCGGCTGAAACTGAAGACGCAGGAATAATTCGCAGTTCTGCCAGTGGCTCGAACTGAGCACAGGGACCGTTCTCCGTCCTGCGATGACGCAGCGGTTTATTTAGAGGGGGGGCTTGCCGGGTTGGTCGTCGGTGCGGAGCCCTTTAGCAAAAAGAGCGACCTGCGCGGGTTGCGAGGTGACGCCGACCGCGTCGTAAAAGTAGCCTTGGCTCGTTTCGGTTTCGCGCTCAACTTTCCACACCCGCGTGTTAGTGAGGTAATCGGGCTTCTCCTGAAAAGGAGTGATGAACGCAGGGCATAGCCACTGGATGCGATTGTTGGGTTGTGCGGCAAAATTGCCGTTGTCCAGCGCGATCAGGTGAGCGCATTTGTGGCCACCGTCACCGGCTTCTTCGGCATCTTCGCTGCCGTACCAATCGAGCGTGAAAAGATATTGACCGCCCTCCCACGAGCGATCCTTGATTTGGACGCGCACCCGAGAGTCCCGCAGACGATCAAAGGCCGTGCAGGACAGCTCGTAGCTGAAGCAGTCCCAGAACTCGAGCCAGTCAAGCGGAGTCGTCGGAGCATCGGTCTTGTGACACAGGCCGTGGAGAGGCACACGCCAGATGACGGCGCCGTTGTCCGTCAGAACGTGGAAACCGAGTGCGCGGCCCTTAATGGAAGAAACACCGAAGACACAAACGCTGACGAATTCACCATGATGCGCGAGACCGTCGTAGAGAAATTCCTTGCGAAGAAAGCAGTAGAAGCGGGGAATGTCGACGTTGAGCGTGGCCAATTATTGCCCTCCTCGTGAATAACGACTACGCGCAAGAGTAACGCGAACGGTAGAGGGTGCAAGAGTTATTTTGAGTTTCTTCGGATTTCGGTCAGTGAAAAAGGCCGCCGGCTGAGAACGTGCTTCGGGCGCCGAATGAACCGGCGCTATGTTCGCGGAGTAGGTTTGGTTTGGTGCGAGAAAGGATTTTCGCGGCGGTGGATTAGTCCATGTGCATGGCGAAGATTTTGTCGGTGGAGTCGGCGTACGGATAGACGTGGGTCATCCAGCCGAAGACGACGGGGTGGAAGCGGCCACCGGCCGCGTCGCACGCTTCTTCTGTAGCAATTGAGCCTTTTAGGCCGAACTTAGTCCAATCCGCGTCGCGCAAATGGCCGAGGCGCGGGAAGCACAAATTGGTGTGCTGGTGCCACATGGCAATGCTGAGCGGAAGGCGTTCGTTGAGCTGGTCTTCGGTGGCGTTTCGCGGCATGGTGTACATGGCGCCGACGAGTTCATAGCCGTTTGCCGTTTTTTTGTACAACAGGGAAGTCGGACGCGCGGGGTCAAAGGTGAAGGATTCCAGAAAGCCGTTGCGATAGCTGGTGAAGTGATATTCGGGCTGTGGGATGTTCGGCGCAAAAATGTGGAAGCCGTCGTTCAGGGCGACGTGATAGTCCTTGTATTTCGCGATGCCCGCGCGGAGTTTGGTGACGATTTCCTGGGCGCGCTGGGCATCTTCGGGAGTTTCCGGTCGCATTGCGGTCATGTGCATGTGCAGAGAATGATTGTGATGGCCGGGCGTCATGTCTTCGATGGCGGCCTTTTCGGATTCTTTTTCGTCTTCGGTGGCTGCATTGCGGGCAGTCGGCGCAGCTTGCTGGGTATCATCGGCAGCTTGCGCACCGGCGGGCGTTTGCGCGGGGGCATGATGGCCGGGGACCGCAGCGAGCAGAATAGTGACCACGAAAATCGCGCCGATCAGCATGGCGGTCTTGGTGGCGAGGTGTAACAGCGTTCTACGGGCGGACATGTCTACGTCTCTCCTACACTCATAATACGGGCGAAGGCCGCAGTAAATTTCATTCGACGCGAACAGGCGTGCTTGCGAAAAACTGTACGAGGGGACAGGAAGTGGCGGAACTGAAGGAAGAGATTTTTTCGGACCCCGCGTTCGGTCCCAGGGCGTGAGGGGCGGCCCCTCAAGGGCGTGCTAAAATTGGGCGCGTGAAAAAAGAAACGATTCGAGCCGTAAAAAGTTTGAGCGGCGGCGTGCAGCCGCCAGGGGACAAGTCTATTTCGCACCGCTATGCGATGCTGGCGGGAATTGCGGAAGGAACCAGCGAATTGCGAAATTTTGCGGCGGCGGCGGATTGCCACAGCACGCTTGGCTGCATGAAGGCGCTCGGCGCGGACGTGAAGGTCGATAAAGGCATGGTGCGGGTGACGGGGCATGGGCCGCGCGGGCTGAAGGGTCCCTGGCGGGCGCTCGACGCGGGGAATTCAGGCACGACGATTCGCTTGTTGACGGGAATTCTGGCGGGACAAGAGTTTAGCTCGAAAATTTCTGGAGATGCGTCGCTGCAGAAGCGCCCGATGAAGCGGATCGTGGGCCCGCTCCGCGAAATGGGCGCCGAAATTCGCGCTCGCGAGGACAATTTTGCGCCCCTGGAGATCAAGGGTGCGCGGCTGCGCGCAATGAACTACCAGATGCCGATGGCCAGCGCGCAGGTGAAATCGGCGGTGCTGCTGGCGGGACTGTTTGCGGATGGCGTTACCAGTGTGACCGAGCCAGCGCGGACGCGAGACCACACGGAATTGGCGCTGGAGGAGTTCGGCGCGGATGTGGAACGCCACGGTCGGACGACGCGCGTCCACGGACTGGCTGGGACCGGGAACGGCTACGAGGGCCTGAAAGCACGGTCACTGGAAGTACCCGGCGACTTATCTTCGGCGGTATTTTTCATTGCCGCGGCTTCGCTGGTGCCGGAGTCAGCGGTTTCGATTCACAACGTCGGATTGAATCCGACACGCACGGCGATTCTGGATGTGTTTGCGGGCATGGGCGCAAATATTGAAATGTTGGGATTAAAGAGCGCCCATGGGGAAGTGATGGGAGATCTGGCAGTGCACGGCGCGGTGTTGAAGGGCGGAGTGATCGAGGGCGAAGTGATTCCGCTGGTCATTGATGAGTTGCCGATGCTGGCCGCGCTGGGACCCTACACAGAAGAAGGAATCGAGATTCGCGATGCGCAGGAACTGCGCGTGAAGGAGAGCGACCGCATCGCCGTGCTGGTGGAGAATTTGCGGCGTATGGGTGCGCAAGTGGAAGAGCGACCCGACGGATTGAAAGTGGCAGGCCGAAGCGCCGGCAAATTGCGTGGAGCCGAGATCGAACCGCACAGCGATCACCGCATGGCAATGGCGTTCGCGGTGGCCGGGCTGGGCGCGGAGGGCGAAACAGTAATCCGCGATGCGGATTGCGCAGGCGTGTCGTATCCTGGATTTTTTGCGGATTTGCAGCGCTTGGCCGAGCAATAAAAACGCAAAGGGAGCGGAAGCGAGTCGCCACGCGCCATGCGAACGTATCGCGCTGCGCAGTGAGCATTAGTAACGACGAAGAGACACTCCGCAAGAGAAAATCGGCCAGGCCCTACGCATCCTCCTGAAAATGGACGGGTGCTCACGAGGCGTGCAGGCATCCACTTAAATTTCCGCGGAGAATTATGAATTCCGGGCCGGTGCTGGTGTTGCTGTTGGTGAACGCGGTGCTGCTGGTAGCGGCGCATCTGCCGTCAACCGAAAAGAAGCCGGGAGGCGCCCTGTTCTTGAGCGTACTGTTTTTCTGTTCGGGAATGCCCGCGCTCATTTACCAGATTGTATGGCAGCGGGCGCTGTTTGCGATTTATGGCGTCAACGCGCAGTCGGTGGCAGTGGTGGTTACCGCCTTTATGTTGGGATTGGGCCTCGGCAGCTTGCTGGGTGGCCGCCTTTCAGCGCGATTTCCAAGACACGGCATATTGATTTTTGGGCTGGCGGAGGTGTCGGTCGGAGCGTTTGGGTTGGTGTCACTGAGGATTTTTCATTGGGTGGCCGGTTATACGGCGGGTGCGGGCCTCCCGTCGGTCGTGGTGTTCAGTCTGCTTTTGCTGCTGGTGCCGACCATGTTGATGGGTGCGACGCTGCCGCTGCTGGTGGAGCACCTGGTGCTGCGCACGAAGAGCGTAGGTTTTTCGGTCGCGACGCTCTATTTCGTGAATACTTTCGGCTCGGCGGTGGCGTGCTATCTGTGTGCATCGTTTTTACTGCGCGATTTCGGGCAGTCGGGTTCGGTGAGGATGGCGGCTTGTTTGAATGCCGCGGTGGGCGTGTCGGCGTATGTGTTTGCGCGGCGAAAAGTCGCGGAAGCGGATACGACCGCACCGCAGAATCAGCCCGGCGGGAATGTAACCGTGGCCATGCCGCTCGGGGCGGCCGCGTTGCTGGCGGGCGTGACGGGATTCGTCGCGCTGGGATTTGAGATCGCCTGGTTTCGCGTGTTTGCCCTGGCATCTTCGGACCGCGCACCCGCGTTTGCCCTGCTGCTGGCGACGTTTCTCGCGGGGATTGCGGCGGGGAGCTTCGTCTCCGAGCGGCTGCTGGAAGGGCGGACGGGGGCGCAGTTGGTGCGGGTTGTAGGAGGCTTGCTGATTGCCGCTGGAGGCGCGTCGGTCTATCTGCCGCCGCTAGTCGGCACGTTGATGGCGCACGGTGTTTCTTTTTTGGTGAGTGCGCCGGCGTTTTTTGTGGTCGCGGGATTGACCGGAGCGGTGCTGCCGCTGATTTGCAGCGCAGCGATCGTGCCCGATGAACGAGCGGGCCGACGGGTGAGTTTGATTTATGTGTCGAACATTCTGGGTTCAGCGACCGGGAGCCTGGGTATCGGCTTTGTGCTGATGCAGCACTTCGGTTTGTTGACGATTGCGCTGGGATTGGCGGCGGCTGCCGTTCTGGCTGGAACCGCGGCCTTGCAGCTGGGCAAGCCAGCCGGGATGAAACTTCCGGCGTGGACGACGGCGATGATCGTGGCGGCGGTTCTGCTGGTGCCAGCATCGCGAGGCTTGTATCCGCTGCTCTTCGAACGACTCATTTTTGGCGGACGCGTAGAAGCCACGATTCCGTTTGCCCACATTGTGGAAAACCGCAACGGCGTGATCGGAGTGACCCGCGACGCAGCGGTGTTTGGCGGGGGCGTCTACGACGGATATTTCAACGTCGATCCGCTCGAGGACAAGAACCTGGTGGTGCGGGCGTACGCGCTGAGCGGTTTCTGCGCAAGGCCCAGGCGGATTTTGGTGATTGGGCTGGCCACTGGCTCGTGGGCCCAGATTTTTGCGAATCATCCGCAGTTGGAGCAGCTCGATGCGGTGGAAATTAACCCTGGTTATCTGCAGCTGATTGGCTTGTATCCGATGGTGCGGACGTTTCTGGAAAATCCCAAAGTACGGGTGTACGTGGACGACGGCCGGCGTTGGCTGGTGGCGCATCCGGAAGCGAAGTACGACGCGATCGTGGCGAACAATACGTTCAACTGGCGCGATCACAGCACGGGACTGCTGTCGGTCGAGTATCTGCAAGAGGTGCGTAAGCACCTGAACCCGGGAGGCGTCTATTACTTCAACACCACCGAAGCCGATGAAACGATCGCGACGGCGCTGCACGTTTTTCCGCACGCGCTACGGGTGATCAATTTTGTAGTGGTAAGCGATTCTCCCATCGTGGTGGACAAAGAGCGCTGGATGGGAGTGCTCCGCTCGTACCGCCTCGACGGAAAGACGGTGTTCGACCCGATGAATCCACAGGCCCAAAGAGTGTTGGCGGCCTATATGGTGCTGCCGGATACGGCGCGCGAGCGCCCGCGATTCCTGAGCATGGAGGAGACGGATTCGCTGCGGAAGCGCGTGGAAGGCCGGCTGATCATCACCGACGACAATATGGGGCAGGAATGGCGAGCGGGGTTTACGGTGCCGTGGCACTGATGGTCACAATCCATGGCAATAGGTTTACGAAGTTTTGTGAATCGAGATGGAGCCGTAGCTGGTTTTCAGCGTAATTTTGGGGCCGCGGGAAGAGGAGCCGTAGTGGCCTTCCAGGTGGTTGTCGCCGGATTCGCTGGACGTTTTCTTCAGCGTGTCGGAAGAAAATTCCGAATCGACGTCGCACGAGTGGCAGTCCGCCTGGATCGTAAAGCTGGTGGATTCAGGCAGCGTGACCGAGATGTTGGCGTTGCTATTGTCGACCTCGATGTCCTCTTTGGGCGGCGAAGAGAAGCGCAGGTCGATATCCCCGCCGCGGTTGTCAATGCGGACTTTGCCGGTGGCATTTTCTACCGTGACGGAATAGCGGTTGGTGCGCAGCGTAAGGTCGCCCGGCGCGTCAACCACTTCGAGATTGCCCGAGCTGGCTTCCATGTGGCCAGTGAGCTGCGTGAGTGTTAGATCGGTGCGCTGAGAGACGAAGCGCAAGCCCTTGGCGACTTTGTCGGCGCGAATGGGACCGTAAAACTCACCGTCGAGCGTAAAGCTGCCGGTAGCGGAGGCGATGTTCACTTCGCCGCCTTTGCCGGAGACTTTCACGTCGCCCTTAGTGTCGGAAACCTTCACATCACCTTTGTGCATTTCGACGCTGACGTCGCTGGCGGTATTGCGCACTTCCACGTCGCCATTGCCACTGGTAACGGAAACGGGGGTGGACATATCCGAAACCAGGATGTCGCCCTTTTCGTTGCGGACGATAACAGTGGCTTTTGGCGGGACTTGAATTTCCATATCCACGCTGACGCGGGTGTCGCTGGCGTTGGTAGAGTGGACTTCGTAGCCGTCTCCGTTCGGGACAATTTCGACGGAGACGGGGCCCGCGCGGCGCTGCGCATCGCTTTCGTTCCAGGCCCGGACTTGTTTGCTGCCGGTTACCCGGATGTCCGAGGTGTCCCCTGACCGCACAGTGATGGTGCCGCGCAAGCCGCGGACGGTGACGCGAGCGTTGGGCGGAACGTGGACCGGGGTAACGTCAAGATCGAAGGGATAGGCGTCGCCGATATCGATTTCGCGAAATTTGTCGGATACGTTTCCTTTGAAATAATCCACGCCGATAACGACGCTCAACAGGGCCATCAGGCCAAGTACGAGAAGAATCTCGCCGCCGGTGATGCGAGCAGCGCCTGCGCCACCGGTGCGACTGGCTACCGCGCGTTCGTAGATTTTTATCGCGCCGAGAAAGATGAGGACCAGCGGCCACCAACGCCAGAAGACGCGCGAGAGGTCTAGGCCGCCATAGTTGTGCCAAAGCAGCAGAATGCCAGCGGCCAACAGAACCAAGCCGGGAAAGATTCCGCTGACACGACGCGCGCTTGCGGCCATTTGCGGGTTATTGCCCTTGCCCCTGGTAGGGGTTGGAAGGAGTGCCGACCGGTGGCAAGCCAGAACTGGAGGGCGGCAGCGGAGAAACCGGGGCGACGTAGCTTTGGTGTCCTTCGTCGGAAGCGAGTGCCCCGCCCAGACTGATAATGCCAATCACGATGAGGATCACTGGATAGGTATTGCCGAAATCAAAGTAGCCGCTGCGCATCTGCTGCAACAGAAAGAGAAGGCCGATGGTGATGACGATGCTCGGCCCCATCAAACTGCGAATGCGGCAGCGCTGGCAGTTGCAATGAACGCGGTTGCTCATGGCTATGCGCTCTCCGGAGGAGCCTCCTAAGGCCGACGGTCCATGCGATTGCGAAACATCAGAATGCCGACGCCAATCAAGACCGCGGGGAAAAAGAACTGCGAGATGCGCCACCAGGGAAACCAGTCAAAATTGTTGAGCAGCAAGAGAACTCCGGCGCCGATGAGCACGATCGGACCGACGGGTTTGTTGCGGGCAATGTTGTCCAGCGGATCGGAAATCGGCTGCCCCGTACGGCGCGCTTGCGCGGTGCGGGCGGCGTCAATCGGCATATAACAATACAGAACACCGACGCAAATCCACAGCGCGGCTTCCGCTCCGCCACTGAGAGAGCCGTTGACTCCAATGATGAACAGCACGAGGAAAATCGCCAGGTGGATCATGCCTTTGCCGTACTGCTCGTTATAGAAAGCGCCCAAGCCGGGCAGAAATCCCAAGAAAAAGGCTAGAACCGGGTTCGGCCCCGGCGCTGCTGGCGGCGGAGGAACGACTCCGGCCGGGATGGTCCCGGGAATGTCGGTTGCTCCTGAAAAGCCGGTGGGGGCACCAGGGACGGCGGCCGGATGCCCGAGAATCGTCGCCAGACAGTCCTCGCAATACAGAACATCGCGTACCGGCCGCACGCAAGCCGGACACATGGGCTTACCGCAATTGCGGCAAAAGCCGGTGGCGTCCGCGTCAGGATGTACTGCACACTTCATCGAATTCTCCTTCCCAACAGCTGCGCACCCCACAGGGCATGGCCTGAGGGAAGCTGCGCCGCGAGGACCTCGGCTTGGTGCGACAGGCCGTTTGCGCGATTCTGCTGCTTGGGCGAGCCAGGTTTGGTGCTGTCCGTACTTCCGGGGTTTTTCCCCGGGTTGGACTGGGGCACGGTGCTCTCGGGATCTGTGGGCAACTCGTTGTTGTCTTTGCTCAGGCGCGACTGAATCTCGTAAACGACGCGCAAGTCACTGACAAATTTTACGCTACGAGCATAAGCCAGGTGGGCGCCGCTGTTTGCGTTGCGGTACAGATTCACTGGCGAAAGATCCGCTAGCTTGGGCTTCCGGAAAGAGAAACCAGACGCGGTCAGCAGAATCACCACGGTGGCTGCCACAGAGATGGCGCCATAGGCAAAGCGAGCGGACAGCAAGCTGCTGAGCCAGCCCAACGCACCGCGGGCGGCTTTCGACTGCGCCCGTGGTCCCAGGGTCAGATTCAGGATGTTGTACGCGAGGCGCGGAGGCGGTTCGACCGCTTCGAGCGCATGCAGGTTGCCCACCAGGGCGGAAACGCTGGCTAGCAACGGGGCGCAATCCGCGCAGGACTTCGCATGCTCCTCAAACTCGCGGCGTTCTGCGAGCGGCATCAGCCCATCGACATAGTCGCTGAGCTGCGCTTCGATTTGTTCGCAAGTCCAGTTCATAAGCAGCTCCGCGCTGCCACCCGCAAGCTCGCTACGGGCGCAACCTGCTGCGCCCCTACCGCTACCTTCCCGCTAGTTTGCCGCATCATGAGGGACGCACCCCCATTTGATGAAGAATACGCGCCAGTTCGATACGCCCGCGGTTGATGCGCGACTTTACCGTTCCTTCCGGTACGTCCAAGACCTGGCGAATTTCCGCATATTCTAACTGCTGCAAGTCCCGCAGAATCACCGCCTCGCGCAATTCCGGCGACAGCTTCGTCAACGCCATCTGCACTTGCCCGCTGAGTTCGTGCAGCAGCGCCTGCTGATCCGGCCGCCGCGCCGACGATTCCTTGTTCTCCACCACCGGCATGGCGTCCTCCAGCGAGTCCGTCACCCGGTCGCGCTTCGTGCGCCGGTAGTGGTCGATTAACAGGTTCCGCGTGACGCTGGTCATCCATGTCGCAAAACCGCCGTGTGCCGAACGATAGCTCCCAAGAGTCTTATACACCCGGAGGAAAACTTCCTGCGATAAGTCTTCGGCTTCTGTCCCACTGCCGGTAAACCTATAGCAAATATTGAATATGCGCCGCGTGTGGCGACGCACAAGTTCCTCCCAGGCCGAACCGTCTCCCTGGAGGCATTGCTGGACCAGTTGGGCGTCCTGCTCCAACGTTTCATCAGCCTCGATACCTGCAAACGGTGAGCAGTCGGATCCCGCACCTGCCGGGACCGCATCGGCCTGCAACTATGGAACGCAAATTGCCCACCAAAAGTTCCCTCTAGTTTCCGGCCCGCACAACCGTACCGCCGGCTTCTAGCCGGCTCCCGCTTTTCCTGCTTGTGGTCCGCACGTCCAACCGTGCCCGGCATCTTAACCGTGCCTCCGCCTCCCACACAAGCACACCCAGCGCCTTTATTACGTAGGGCCGGCTTCTAGCCGGCTCCGCGACCGCCAAGATGGCGGCGCTACTCCGAATTAGGGCGCGACTTAATTGCCCCGCTGCCTTGACGCACCTGCTAGGACCGCTTACGCTGACAAGCCCATGCGCGGATCGTCGAGGAAGCTCCTCCTAGGTCTCATCGCACTTCTGGTCATCGGCTTCATTGTGTACCGCTCCAGCGGCATGATTGGTCTCGCCGGTTTCAGCGGAGCCAGGCTGATCGCCGCGGTCCGTCAGACCGACATTCCGTTGCTGGTGCTTTCGATTTTTGCCATTTATGCGTGTTACGCGATTCGCGCGTTGCGCTGGAAGGTTTTCCAGCGCAATCTGGGCGCCAGCCGCTTCTGGCCGATCTATTCCATGACGCTGGCGGGATTCTCCGCCGTTTTTCTACTGGGGCGTGCCGGAGAGCCCATCCGGCCCATGCTGCTGGCGCGCAAAGAGAAGCTGCCGTTTGCAGATATGTTCGGAATTTACGCTCTGGAGCGGCTCTTCGATGCGGCCAGCACCGCCGTAATCGCCGCCGTTGCGCTGATTCTGTTTCAGTCGCACACCCACGCGGGGGAAACGGCCGGCAAACTGGCGACGGCCGCGCGAACCACGGGCGCCGTACTTTTTGCCGGGGTGATCGGCGCCGTGATTTTTCTTATTTATCTCCGCGTACATGGAACAGCACTGCTCGAGCGCCAGCTGCAAAGCTGGATTGCCGCGGGCGGCTGGCGTGAGAAAGTCGCCGATATCTTGCTGGGATTCGCGCGCGGCATTCAGACCATTCGCACCTGGGGCGATTTCGCGCTGTCGGTTTTTTATTCGGCGGCGCACTGGCTGCTGGTTTTGCTCGTGTATTTGTGGATCTCGCATGCCTTTGGCGGAGACTTGGGTGCGCTGACATTGGGTGAGTCGATGTTGGTGATGGCGTTTACCCTCGTGGGCTCGGCGGTGCAGCTGCCGGGCGTGGGCGGCGGTTCGCAGGTGGCATCATTTCTTGCGTACACCGCGATCTTTGGAGTAGAAAAAGAGCCCGCGGCGGCGGCTTCTATCGTGCTTTGGCTGATTACCTTTGCGGCAGGCAGCGTGGTGGGCGCGCCGTTGTTGCTGCACCAGGGGCTGTCGCTGGGCAAGTTGCGGGAACTGGCCAAAGAAGAGAAAAAGGAAGTGGATCTGGAACTGGAGCAGGGCGGTATGGCGCGCGGCAGCACCCAGAAGCCGCTCGCCGGGAGAGGCGCCGAGTGAAGTGCCCGTTTTGCGCGCATCTGGACGACAAGGTAATTGATTCCCGCGAAGGCCGCGTGGGCGACACCATTCGCCGCCGCCGCGAATGCCTTAAATGCGGCCGCCGCTTCACCACTTACGAGCGCATCGACGAAATCCCGTACATGGTAATCAAGAAAGACGGGCGGCGCGAGCGTTTTGAACGGCAGAAGATTTTACAGGGCCTGCTGAAGGCCTGCGAGAAGCGGCCGGTGCCGACCCCCAAGCTGGAAGCGATCGTGGATGAAATCGAAGGCGTGGTCCACGAAGCCACCGAACGCGAACTGACCACCACCGAAATCGGCGAGATGATCATGCAGCGGCTGAAAAAATTGGACAAAGTGGCGTACGTGCGCTTCGCCTCTGTATATATGGATTTTAAAGACGTGCAGGAATTCATGAACGAGCTAAAGGGGCTGTTGAAGGACCGCTCGAAGAAGTGAGCGTACCGATCGCATTGCTGACATCATTCAAAAAAAAAGAGCCGATAAAAAATGGATTGTGAATTTAGCGGCGAGGCTCCTAACGCGGCCAGACGCCCGCGGTGAAGGTCCGAATGGTTTTGAAACCCAGTTTCTCGTAAAGCTGAACCGCGCCGTAATTTTCGGTCGTTACCGTCAGCGTTAATTCTTTAAATTTCATGCTGCGCAGAGTTTCTCCGGCGGTTTGCATCAATAACCGGCCAAGCCCGTGTCCTTGATAACCGGGCTGCACGCAGATTTGTGTAGTGTGGCCCACGCCGGGCGACACTTCGCTGGTGAGTACCGCGGCGACCAACTCGTCGCTCCCAGGCTGGCGCAAAATAAAGGACGCGCCGGGAACAAAATGGCCGCAGCCGGGCAGCAAAATAATGTTCTTCAGGAATTTCAGCGCGCCTTGCCGGCTGCGATATTGATCATTGATTTCCCCGTCGATGTGATTCGCATACGCCAGATAAATCAGCTTCGCGCAGGGCTCAAAGAAACGGTCGTTCCAGCGGTCCAGCCGGATGCCGGCAGACATGCCTTGCTTGCCTTCCGGCAACTTTTGCAAATCCTGCAGCATGAATTGCCGCGAATAGAGGCGGAAACCCTGGTCGCGCAGCGGCGGCTCGACCGGTCCGCTGAAGGGCATCAATTGCGCTTCGATGCGCGAAAGCTGCGGAATCGCACGCATCGAGAAGAGCATTTCTTCCAGCAGCCGCTGGCCAATCGGGGCCTGCGGAAATTTGGCGGAAACGTACAATCCGCCGATGAGACCCTTCTGTTCCTCTAAAACATAAAACGAATACCCCGCGGCATTGCCGTTTTCAAAGGCCACGCAACCCGCGAGGGCACGGGCTTCCAGGAATCGCTTGATCAGTTCCAGCGCGCCACGGTAGTCCCAGTGCAATTCGTCGCGCCAGTGCATGGCTTCCTCTTCGAGGAGCGGTTCCAGTTGGCGCACTGTGGTCTGGCGCAGATCAATAATGTTCATCGGATGGTCGCGACCGGGCCCCTGCGGGACGGAGTCTATGATAGCCGATGGGAGCATGGTCAAGAAAAACGGCGCTGCGCGAACCGTGCAAGTCACAAGTCGGGCACAGGCGAGCAAAGCCGCCCGAGACGCGCGAAATCCGTGTGCTAGCATCGAATGGACCGCTGATTTCTGCTGAGTACGAGCAGCGGCGGCGCGGGTCTTGGCCGCCCGCACGAAAGAACCATGGCGTCGATACTTTACGAACTGCGTTATCCAACCAAGTGGTATTCGAAGCTGGTGACCGCATTGCTGGCGCTGGTTGTGTTTGCGGTGCTGGCTACGGCGGCTATCGCCGGATTTTTGGTGTATAGAATCGTCAAGCCGCAACGCACCAGCAGCGACATTAATATGGATAGTTTTCCGGGCAAGCCGGATGCGGTGGAATTCACCGTGCCGTCGCTGGAGCACGGAGCGCGGCATGGCTGGTTTTTTCCGGGGCTACGGGGCGCGCCGACTCTCCTGCTTTGCCATGGCTATGGCTCGAGCCGCGGGGAACTGTTGACACTGGTTTCCGCTCTGCAGGACCATCAGTACAACGTCTTCATTTTTGATTTTGCGGCGCACGGCGCGATCGATGGCATTACGTCGTTCGGCTACCACGAAGCGGACGAAGTGCGCGCGGCGATTGATGTGGTGGCGCAGCGCAGCGACGTCGACCCCGGCGCATTCGGAATATGGGGCTATAACCTCGGCGCATATGCGGCGTTGCGCGAAGCGGAGAACGATCATCGGGTCCGCGCCATCGTGCTCGATTCGGTTTACGATTTGCCGCAGCAGATGGTGAAAATTGGCGTCGAGCGCACCGGCCTCGGCGGATTTCCGCTGATGGCGCGCTCGGCGGAGTTCAGCTTCAACTGGCTGAACTACAAGTACCGCGAAGATCCGCCCATTTCGCGGAAGATCGGTACGCTGGCTGGGGTGCCCAAATTGTTTATTGAGCCGGCGGACGATCCGGAATTGTCGGACTTGACGCGGCAAATGTTTCTGAAAGCACCGGAGCCGCGCGACCAGGTGATCATCCCGCACGGAAATTTCGTGGCCATGGACGACAACGATAAACGTGATTACGAAAACCGCGTCGTGAGTTTCTTCCTGCTAAAGCTACCGGCTACCGGCGGGAATGCGCATTGAGTTCGGGCGGATCGGATCGGCGCAGATTGCGACAGCGGGTGCCGCAATATAGTGAAGGCAACTAACTTTTTCCCCCTCTAACTCTGCGATGCTTGCAGGCGATGTGAAGATGAGCTCTCGTTGGCCATGGGGTTGACCACACTCCGGCAACTCCCTTCGCAGATAGAAATTCAGCGCTAACGCCGGCCCGCGCCGTAATTTGTAGGTGCACGAAACTGAAAGCCACTCCTCAGGAAAACTGCTTTGCGCAGAAAAGGCGGCGCTGCGGGCCGAAACTCCTGCATCGAGTTGCGAGAGGTCGGCGGTCGCAACCAGCAAAGCTGTGGGGACAGACAGTAGGGCAAGCATCACGGCAGTTCGCATTCCGCGCAGCGCCAGCAACACTCCGACACAAAGACCGGCAATAATCATGAGCAGATAGAAATGCATCACGAGGGGTGCGGGACGCATGTCTGTCGTCACCGGAATTTGGTCGCCTCGCATGGAGGTCACGACGCCAACTATGGCCAACGTTAGAGCGATTCCTGATAGGATCCACCGAATAGCACCACCGCCCGCTTTTAGTCGACGATGCAAATCATGCGCGACGAGGATCGCGATAGCAGGCACAGAGGGAAGAATGTAACCGGGTAGTTTCGATCGCGAAACGGTGAAGAACAGCAAACAGAAACCGGCCCACCAAAGAAAGAAGTGTGCGGACGCTGAGAACGTTGTGCGCTGCAAGAGCACTCGCGTGCCGCGGGCGAACGTCGACAGCACTGGTGCTACCCACGGTAACAGTGCGGCAAGCAGGATCGGAGCGTAAAACCAGAACGGCTGGATGTGCTGAAATTCTGGCGTGAGAAAGCGTTTGAAGTTGTGTTCGATGATGAAGATGCGGAGAAAATCGGGGTTGCGGACCGCGCAGAGGATGTACCAGGGCAGAGCAGTGACGCAAAACGCGGCGATGGCGGCGGGATGAAGCAGGCGGAACGAGTCGCGCCAGCGTTTAGTGAACAGCGCCCAGAAGAAAACGGCGCCGCCACAAAGAACGATTGCCGCCGGCCCTTTCGCCAGGACTGCCAGTCCCAGGAAGAAGCCGAACAGTATCAGCGCTAACCACGGAGTGCGTTCAAGTGTAGCTTTGTCAGCTGTGGGGGCCGGGCTTGCCCCGCCTTCCGCGTGGGCGCTATCTCCGGCTTCTGGAACGAGTCCCAATACAACCGCCGCGCAAACCATGGCGATGGTCAGCATCGCGCTGAACGGCATGTCCGTTGCCGCAGCGTGCGAGAAGCCGATCATGCCAACCGTCGTGGGCAGCAAGAGCAACAGCCAGCACGCCGTGTCACCGCCGTACATCCGCCACGCTAGCCAACCCATCGCCAGCGTTGCCAGCAACGCACTGATCGCGCTCGGCAGCCGCGCCGCTGCTTCGCTTACGCCGAACAGCTTGAAACTCAGCGCCGCGCCCCAGTAAAACAGCGGCGGCTTTTCGAACCACGGCTTTCCGTACAGCTTCGGCGTGACCCAATCGCCGGTTTCCGCCATGGCGCGTGCAATCCAGGCATAGCGCGGCTCGTCGGGGCCTACGAAGCCAATTGCACCGAGATGGCTGAAGTAGCAAATCAGCAGCGTGGCTGCAATCAACGCACTCCAGCCGATCTTCGCGGCCGTGCTCAACGAAGGTGTCTGCAATGAAAGTGTTGGCCGGCCTGCGCCGAGAGATGCACTCACGAGAGTCGAGTCTAGCATCAATCCCATTTCCGATTTTTACTGCCGCGCCTCTAGAATGCATACTGTCGCGGCGCACCGCGAAGAGCTGGCGTGCAGCGGTGCGCGGAAACCTACGTTAATCAAACACGAATGAAGCAATGGTTCGAATACGCAGCGGCATGGCTGGTGTTGAAAGCCGTTGGCGCTTTGCCCCGTCGGCTGGCCAGAGGCCTGGCGGTGTTTGTTGTTAGCACGCTTTTGCGTCTACGGCCCAAACTGCGTCGCACCGCCGAATTCAATTTGCGGCTGGCCTTCCCAGACTGGAGCGAGGCGCAGAGCGAAGCGACCGTTCGCAAAATGATTCGGAATCTTGGTTGGATGGCCGCCGAGTTCGCACGCCTGCCCAGGTTAACGCGCGAAAATGTGGAACAGCTAGTCGTTCTCGATGGCCACGAGAATTTCCTGGAAGGCCAGCGCCGCAGCAAAGGCGTCCTCTATCTCACGGGACACATTGGCGCGTGGGAGTTGTCGTCCTTCGCGCACGCCCTTTACGGCTTTCCGCTGCATTACATGGCTCGTCCGCTCGACAACGCGCGCCTCGACGCGCTGGTGAATCGCTATCGCTGCGCTTCCGGCAACCGTCCTATTTTCAAAAACGAATCGGCTCGGGCCATGCTGAAAATCTTGAAAGAAGGCGGCACCGTCGGCATCCTTGCGGACCAGAACACCATGCCTGCCGAAGGTGTATTCGTGGATTTCTTCGGCCAACTGGCCTGTACGACGGCGGGCCTGGCGCGCGTGGCCTTGCATACCGATGCTGCGGTCGTTCCTGGCTACGCCGTCTGGGACGACCCGCTTGGCAAATATCGTCTGCGCTTCGAGCCGGCCGTTGAGTTGACCCGCAGCGGCGACGCCGAACGCGATATTGTCGAAAACACGCAAACATTTGCGAAAGTAATCGAAGACATCATTCGCAGATATCCCGATCAGTGGGTCTGGGTTCACAAACGTTGGAACACGCGGCCCCCGGGTGAGCCGCCGTTGTACGATTTCTGACGGGCTGATTTTCGCGAGGTGGGCATGACGCACACGGCAAAAGAATTGGCAGAAGCAGTGGGAGCAGCGCTGGAGGGTGACGCATCGTTCGAATTGCGCGGCGTGGCCGCACCGGAACGCGCCGGCGCCCATGATTTGATCTACGTCGAAAACGCCAAGCACTTCGAGCGCGCCGCGACTTCGGCGGCAGGGTGCTTGATTGCGCCAGAGAAGTTCGACTTCGCTGGCAAGACCGTCCTGCGCTCTTCGCAGCCCAAAGTTGCCTTTGCCAAAGCCGCGGCGATCATTCTTGGCCGGCCGCCCATCGCCAGCGGCATCCACCCCACGGCCGTCATCGCACCGCTCGCGCGCGTCCATCGGACCGCGGCCATCGGTCCCTTCGGGGTGATTGGCGAAGACACGCACATCGGCGAAGGCACGCAAATCGGCGCGCATAGCGTGATCGGCGCCGGCTGCTGGATCGGCGATCATTGTCGCATCCACCCGCGCGTTACGCTGTACGCCGGCGTGCGTCTCGGCCACCGCGTCGAAATTCATTCCGGTGCAGTGATTGGCGCCGACGGCTTTGGTTACGCTCACGGCGAAGGCCGCTACTGGAAATTCCCGCAAGCCGGCATCGTGGAAATTGCTGATGACGTCGAAATCGGCGCCAACACTACGATTGACCGCGGCTCGCTGGACGACACGCGCATCGCGGAAGGCGTCAAGCTCGATAATCTCGTCCACATCGCGCACAACTGCCAGATCGGTGCGCATACCGTGATGGCAGCGCAAGCCGGTCTTTCCGGTTCTTGCACCTTTGGCAAAAATGTTGTGGTCGGTGGCCAGGCGGGCTTTGGCGAAAAATGCCAGCTTGAAGACGGCACCATCATTGGCGGCCAATCCGGCGTACTCGGCGGCAAAGTGATTCGAACGGGTCAAACTGTCTGGGGCACGCCGGCGCGTTCGCTCGAAAAATTCAAGGAACTCTTTGCCTGGCAATCGCGCATTCCCGAACTTGCCGCGCGCATCAAACAACTCGAAGCCAAACGGGAAGGGAAGTGACGTGCAACCCGAGTCGAGCGCCAGCGGATCAGAAACTCAAACCAACGCCGTCGCAACGCCACGGCGGCGCATCATTGTGATCGGTGGCCACACCCGGAGCATCGGCAAAACGCAACTGGTCTGCGACGTCATCCGCGCGTTTCCTCACGTCAACTGGACTGCTGGAAAAATTACGCAATACGGCCACGGGGTCTGCGCGCAAAACGGCCACAATTGCGACTGCGCTCCCGACGAGCACGTTTCGGCATTCGCTTGGGAGCGCGACTCGCAATCCGGAACTGATTCTGCACGCTTTCTCGCGGCCGGCGCCCAGCGGTCTTTTTGGCTACGCACCAAGCAAGGCTTTCTCGCCGAGGGTTTGCCACTGATGCGAAATGCCCTCGACAAGATCGTTGGCTCGAACAGCGACGTGGGGGAGGCTGCCAATTTCAACTCGGCAAGCGAGAACCATCCCTCGGCGCTCATTCTCGAAAGCAACTCTCTGCTGCAATTTCTTAAACCCAGCTTATATTTCGCCGTCGTCGATCCCTCCCGTGACGATTTCAAAGAGTCCGCTCGCTCGGCGCTCGACCGCGCCGATGCGCTTGTCCTTCGCGGCGCCATGAACCCTGCCTCTTCCGAACCGGCCTGGCTCAAGCTTCCAGCCGCTTTGCTGCGGCTGAAGCCCTCGGTAACCCAACACGAAGGCGAGCCGCTCCCTGAACCGCTACAAGTACTTGTCGAACGTGTTTTGCAAAGCCCCCCAAACGTGGTTCTCTGACAACACTTCCGTTACGCCATAGCATCTTAGTGATTGACCGACCGCCTAAAGCCGGAGATAATTTTACTGGTACTCTCGTTACTCCGGCCTAACTGGCGTGCCGTGGCGCAGTTCGTGAGGGAACTGCATAGCCATCAGGCAGTTAGCGGCCCGCCCGGGGCGTGGGGCGTTCGCATCGTAAATGTGCCAATTTGACTGGGGGACTTGTTTGGCGACAGGTACTCGCATAGGACTAGATCGACCCATTCCTCCTGTAGCGCCCGTTTGGCAGGAGAAGAATCTCGCGGCTTCTCTCGAGCAAGCCATCGAGAACGGCGCCAGCCACCTGCTCTCGCTGCAGGCCGAAGAAGGCTTCTGGCTCGGCGAGCTTGAAGCGGACACCACTCTCGAATCCGACTATATCTACTACCTCTATGTTCTCGGCAAAGCCGATCCGGTCCGCATCGAAAAGCTCGCCAAGTACGTTCGCCGCCGACAGTTGCCCGATGGCGGCTGGAACATTTTTCCTGGCGGCCCTTCTGATCTGAATGCCACCGCTAAAGCTTATTTCGCGCTGAAACTTGCCGGCGACGACATCAACGCTCCGCAACTGGCACAGGCGCGCGAAACCATCCATCGCCTCGGGGGCCTGGAACACACGAATTCTTACGTTCGCTTTTATCTCGCGCTCGTCGGCGCGGTAGGCTGGGAGTTGGTTCCGGCCATTCCTCCCGAGTTGTGCCTGTTGCCGAACTGGTTTTATCTGAATATTTACGAAATGTCTTCATGGACGCGCGGCATCGTTATCCCGATGGCGATTCTCGCGGCGCTGCGTCCAGGCTGGCGTTTACCCGAACGCGCCCGAGTCGACGAGCTTTTCAAAGATCCCTCGCGGAAAACAGCGGCGTTCGATTGGAGCAAGCAGCTGATCTCCTGGCGCAACCTTTTTCTCGCGATTGACCGCGCGTTGAAGCTCTACGAAAAACTGCCCTGGAAACCGCTGCGCAACCTCGCCATTCGCGAGGCCAGAACCTGGATGCTCGCGCACCTGCAACGCAGTGAGGGCCTGGCCGCGATCTATCCGGCGATGATGAACTCGATCTTTGCGTTAATGGCGCTCGGCCACGGCCCGGACGATCCCATCACCGCCCGCGAAATCCGCGAGTTTTCGCGCTTCGAGATCGAGGATGGCGACACCATTCGCATGCAGCCGTGCGTTTCGCCGGTCTGGGACACTTGCATCGCGATGGTCGCGTTGGAAGAGGCGGGTGTACGTCCCGACCATCCCGCACTTGTGAAGGCCGCAGACTGGATTCTCGAGAAGCAAGTGCTTGACGCCGGCGATTGGCAAATTAAGAACAAAGATGCCGAACCCGGCGGCTGGGCCTTTGAGTTTCGCAACGATTTTTATCCGGACGTGGACGACACCGCGTTCGTCCTGATGGCGCTGCAGCGCGTGAAACATCCCGATCCGGAGCGCATGGAAAAAGCCGTGCGCTGCGGCATCCAGTGGCTGCTCAGTATGCAGAACAAGGACGGGGGCTGGGGCGCGTTCGACCGCGACAACGACCGCCAGATTCTCTGCAATATTCCCTTCGCCGATCACAACGCGATGATTGACCCGTCAACCGCGGACGTCACGGCGCGGGTCGTCGAGTGCCTCGGCCGTTTCGGCTGGCCCGCGGATCATCCGGTCATTCAGCGCGGCGTAAATTTTCTGCTCAAGGACCAGTGCGACGACGGTTCCTGGTTCGGCCGCTGGGGCGTGAACTACGTTTACGGATCGAGCGGTGTGCTGCGCGCGCTCGAAACGGTTTCACTCACGGCCAAAGAATTTTGCCAGCGCGCCGTAAGCTGGCTCCGCGCCGTGCAGAAGGCGGATGGCAGTTTCGGTGAGTCGCTTTGGAGCTATACCGACCCCAAAACGAAGGGCCAGGGCAACAGCACCGCTTCGCAAACCGCTTGGGGCCTGATCGGCCTGCTTGCCGGCGCCGAGCCGCACGATCCCGCGATTCAGCGCGCGGTGGCTTATTTGGTTCATCAGCAAAACGCCGACGGTTCCTGGAGCGAAAGCGACTTCACCGGCACAGGCTTCCCCGGCGTCTTCTATTTGAAGTACCACCTCTATCGCAACTCCTTCCCGCTCTATGCGCTCGCGCGCTTCCAGAATCAAGCGCACAGCTCCCCCGAGTTTTGTGCGCTGAAGTTCACGCCGCGCGAATTTCGTCAGCGCAGCGGGGTCTAGAGCGAGAATGCGGTTCCCAGTCGGCTTAAGAGCGCGCCTGTGGCGGCGCAGTTTCCTGCAACCCTTTGGTCCAGAGTCTTCGGCGATTCTGCAACTTTCGCCGCTGGTCCGCCATTTCCCGTCGGGCGCTGCCAGCGGGACGACGGGCAATCCGGAATCGGAGTGGCATTCGGCGCAAGCCTGCGTGAAGGCGGCCGCACAAGCCCGCGCTATCGCCGTGTGGCTCGGCGGGACGGAGCCGCTCTTTCATCCCACGATCGGTGACGTGACGTCCGCCTTGACGGACAGTGGCCGCTACGTCTTTTTGCACACGAGTGGCGCCGGTCTTCGTAAACGCATCCACGAATTTAAGCCAAATGACCGGCTGTTTCTGACCGTCGAAATTCCGCTCGGCAACGCCAGTTCACCATCGAGCGCAGCCGCGCCGCAAACTGTGCTGTCTTCAACCGCGTGGGAAGCGCTTCGCGCCGCGTACCTCTCCGGCTTCCGCCTTTGCGCACACTTCACTGTGGCAGAAGGGGTCGACAGCGTTGCTTTGACTTCCCGGATCAACGCTCTGGAACGAGACCCCCTTGACGGCCTCGTAATGTCAACAGGAAATAGCCACTCTTCAGTGGCGCTTAAGGAAGCCACGCGACTTGTCCCTTCGTCTGCCTGGCGCCACTTCTCTTGGCTGCTGCAATCTTCTTATCAGCCAGCCGCCAAGCGGGCCACGGTGCGTCCGGAGCCGGACGCTCAAACGCAATCCGCCGAAGCCTGCGAGGAAAGCGCCTGAACCATGGCCACTCTCGTCACCGGCGCTTCGGGCTTCCTCGGCAGTCACGTGGCCCGCGAACTCGTCGCTCGGGGCGAAGACGTCCGCATCCTCATGCGCCCTTCTTCCACCAATCGCGCGATCTCCGATCTGTCGCTCGAATACACGACCGGCGATCTGCGCGATCCCGCTTCTCTCGACCGCGCCGTCAGTGGCGTGCAATACATTTTTCACGTCGCCGCCGACTATCGCCTCTGGGCCAAAAAATCCAAAGACATTTACGACTCGAACGTGGAAGGCACCAAGAATCTTCTCGCCGCTGCCAAGCGCAGTTGCAAAACGCTCGAGCGGTTCGTGTACACCAGCACCGTCGCCACCATCGCGGTCGATCGCCCGCAGCTACCGAACGAATCGACCGACGCGAAACTCGACGAAATGGTCGGGCACTACAAACGTTCCAAATGGATGGCCGAACAGGAAGCGCTCAAAGCCGCAAAAGAGGGTTTGCCCGTCGTTGTCGTGATGCCTACCACTCCCGTCGGTCCCGGCGACTGGAAGCCCACGCCGACCGGCAAAATCATTCTTGACTTCCTGAACGGCAAAATGCCCGGCTACGTCGAGACGGGCCTGAACTTCGTCGGTGTCGAACAATGCGCCGCTGGCCATCTGCTCGTCGCCGAAAACGGGAAAGTCGGCCAACGCTATCTTTTGGGCGGCGAAAATATGACGTTGAAGCAACTTCTCGACGCACTCGCGAAAATCACCGGCCTTCCGGCGCCCAAGCTGAAAATTCCGCACGGTCTTGCCTTGGGTGTAGCCTACCTCAATACGGCTTTTTCGCGGCTCCTTGGTAAAGAGCCGCAAATTCCAGTCGAAGGTGTGAAGATCGCTCAGCACATGATGTTCGTGGACGCTTCGCGCGCGCAAAAGGAACTCGGTTTCCAGCCCGGGTCCGTCAAGGCGGCACTCGAGCGCGCTGTGCGCTGGTATATTGACAACGGCTATGTGACCAAAGGTCGCGCAAAAAAGATGCTGCGCGCCGCGGCGGTCTAGCGGGTTTAGGTAGTGCCGGTGTTGGGTCGAGGGATTTTGCGGGGTTTGGAATGTTCGAATGAGAACGCAGCGTGTGGTTTGTAGCTTACAGGTTTGCACCGGCATCATAGAACAGAGCTAATGCGCATCCTGGTCACCTTCGCCGTCAAAGCTGAATTTGCGCCGTGGTCCGTGCACCACGCGTTCGTCCCCTACGAATTTGAAAACTACGAGCGCCGCCGCGAATTTGATCTCTTCAAAGCCAACATTGGGCCCCATGAGTTGACTGTGCTCCTCACCGGCATGGGCCGCGGCAACGCGACCAACGCGATGGGCTCCGTTCCGCTGGAAATGTTTGATGTGTGCATCTCCAGCGGTTTGGCCGGGTCGTTGGACGATGCTTTGCGTCCCGGCGACGTGATTGTCGCGCATAGTGCGCGCACCGCCGACTCATCGCTAGTTGTCGAGAGCGATGCGGTTCTTCGCGGTTTCGCCATGTCCATCGCCGCAAAGTCTGTGGATGTTTCGCTTACATCAGAGAAGATCGTTCCGACCGCGCTGGAAAAAGATGATCTGCGCGGACAGGGAAGTATCGTCGAAATGGAATCCGTGCATATTCTTGCCGCCGCTCGCCAAGCCGGCCTTCCCGTTGTCCTGATCCGCGCCATCAGCGATGCGGCCGATGCAGACCTGCCGGTGGACTTTGCCCGCGTCCTCGATTCGCACGGCCATCTAAAAATGGGTGGTCTCCTGAAGGAAGTGGGTCTGTACCCACACCGCATCCCCTTGCTTATCCAATTCGGCCGCCAAAGCCGCAACGCCGCCAAATCGCTCGGCGATTTCCTCGATCGCTATATTCACGCGCTTTCGCAGCGTTCTCTGGCCGTCCTGCGCACCAAGCCCGAAGAGGTGCGCGCGTCATGAGCGGCGTCGGAACCATCGCCGAGACTGTCCGTTCCATTGGCCCTATCCCGAAAACCATGCGCGCCGGCGTCTATCGCGAAAAAGGCATTGTCCGTGTCGAAGAAGTTCCCGTCCCCGAGGTCCACAACTACGAAGTCCTCATCAAAGTGGCCGCCTGCGGGATCTGTGGCACCGACATCAAAAAAATCTTTCAGCGCTATGTTGAGCCGCCGCAAATTCTCGGCCACGAACTGGCCGGTACAGTCGTTGCGGTCGGGTTCGGCGTGACCAAATACGAGCCCGGCGACCGCGTCATGAGTTTTCACCACACGCCCTGCGGCGGCTGCTTCTTCTGCGAGAAGCGCCTGTTCTCCCAGTGCAAGCAATACAAGACCACCGGCCTAACCGCCGGCTTCACGCCCAACGGCGGCGGCTTCGCGCAATACGTCAAGGCCATGCCCTGGGTCGTCGAACGCGGCATCGTTCCACTTCCGGACAATGTGTCCTTCGAGGAAGCCACCTTCATCGAGCCGATCAACACTATCGTTAAAGCGGTGCAGAAAGCTCGGGTCGCGGCCGGCGAAAACGTTCTGGTCCTCGGCTGCGGCCCCATCGGCCTGCAGCTTCTCATGGTTGCGAAACTCGCCGGCGCGCGCCTGTATACCAGCGATCCAATTCCGCAGCGCCGTACCAAGAGTGTTTCGCTTGGCGCGATAGAGTCCTTTGACCCGACCAGTGGTAGACTCGTAGAAGAGGTTCGGTCTCGTACCGACGGCCGGGGTGCGGATGCGGTGCTCGTTGCGGTGGCCCATCCGGCGGTCGTCACGGAAGCTTTGGCGGCGGCGCGCCCGGGAGGGCGGGTGCTTCTGTTTGCCGCCAATGATCCGGTGACGAAGATCGAGTTTCCCGCTTCGGCTGTGGGTATCGACGAAAAGGAAATCCTGGGCAGCTACAGCGCCGCTGTGGACATCCAGGACTCGGCAGCGGAGCTGGTGCTCGCAAAGAAACTGCCGGTCATGGAAATCGTCACGCATCGCTTTCCCCTGGATAGAATCCAGGAAGCTCTGGAGTTGGCTGCCCGGCCAACCGCCGAATCGTTGAAAATTTTGATCACACACGAATGAAAACCACTGCGCCCAAAAAAATTGACGTCGCCGAAGAGCCCAGCTTCGCGATACCGAAGCTCCGTGTGCCCTCCAAGATGACCGCCGCGGTGCTCTACGGCAGCGAAGATCTGCGCATCGAAATGATTGACGTTCCCCATCTCGCCGCTGACGAGGTCCTTCTCCGCGTTCGTCTCGCGCTCACCGATGGCACGGACCTGAAAGTTTGGCGCCGGGGTTATCACGCCAAAATGATTCAGCCGCCCGCCGTTTTCGGGCACGAAGTCGTGGGCGACATCGCCGCCGTCGGCAAACGCGTCGACCCGCGCTGGCGCATCGGCATGCGTGTGGTTGCCGCCAACTCGGCGCCGTGCCTGCGTTGCTATCACTGCCGTCGTGGACAGGAAAATCTCTGCGAAGACTTGCTGTTCAACAATGGCGCTTACGCGGAATTCATGCGCATTCCCGGCCGCATCGCCATGGAGAACATGCTCGAAGTTCCACATTCCGTGGATGATGGCAGCGCTGCCCTCGTCGAACCCCTCGCCTGCGTCCTCCGCGGCATTCACGAAATGGAAGTCCGCACCGGTGACACTGCCGCCGTCATTGGTTGCGGCCCCATTGGCTTGACCTTCGTCCGTATGCTCTCGCGTCGCGGCGTGCGCGTCATTGCCATCGCGCGGCGTTCCGCTCCCCTCGACGTGGCCCGCCGGCTCGGCGCCGTGGCCGCGATCAACGCCACCGAAACTCCCGATGTCGTAACCGCTGTCAAGGCGCTCACCGAAGATGGCCGCGGTCCCGATTCGGTCGTCGAAGCCGCCGGCAACCCCGCCACCTGGCAACAGGCCCTCGCCATGATTCGTCGCGGCGGCGTCGTTAATTTTTTCAGCGGCCTGCCCTCCGGAACCGCTGTGACCATCGATCCAGCCGCCATTCACTATTCCGAGATCAAGCTGATTTCGCCGTTCCACCATACTCCGCGCTTCATTCGCGAAGCGCTGGAAGCCATCCGGCGTGGCGACATTCTCGGCCAGGACTTCGTTACCGAAGAAATTCGCCTGATCGATCTTCCGCAAGCCTTCGAACGCATGAAGAGCCGCAGCGGCGAAATCAAGCTGGCCGTCCGCCCGTGATTGTAGGTCGCGAGTTCATGAAACGGTTGTCATTCCAGACTGTCACTCTGTCATTCTGAGCGAAGAATCTCTCTCCTTATGCTCCGTCCCAACGAACTCCAACTCGCCGCCAACCTCCCGCCGAACGGTTGCACCACGGAAACCGCTCAGCACTACACGCGCTGGCTCGCCACCCACCACTACGAAAATTTCAACGTCGTGTCCTGGCTTCTCCCGAAAGACCTCCACCAACATTTCTATAATCTCTACGCCTACTGCCGCTGGGCCGACGACCTCGGCGACGAAATCCCCGATAAGAACCGCGCGCTCGAACTTCTCGACTGGTGGGAGCGCGAACTCGACGGCTGCTACGCCGGCCGCCCCACGCATCCCGTTCTTATCGCACTCCGCCAAACCATTCTCGCGAAGGACATCCCACGCCAGCCTTTCGCCGATCTGCTCAAAGCCTTTCGCCAGGATCAAACCGTCAAGCGTTATTCCACCTGGGACTCCATGATCGGCTACTGCGTCTACTCCGCAAATCCGGTTGGCCGTCTCGTCCTCTATCTCTGCGGCTATCGCGACGAAGAACGCCAGCTCCTCTCCGACGCAACCTGTACTGCTCTCCAGCTCGCCAATTTCTGGCAGGATGTCGATCGCGATCTCGACAAAGGCCGCATCTACATCCCGCTCGACGCCGCCGCCGCTCACAACGTCTCCGAAGCCGACATTCTCGATCGCCGCTTCAATGAAAACTACGTGGCGCTTATGAAGGATCTCATCTCCCGTACACGTGTGCTCTTCGCGCAGGGCGCGCCGCTCGCCAGGATGGTCACTGGGCGCATCAGCATTGATCTCGACATGTTCACCCACGGCGGCGTGGCGGTTCTCGATGCGATCGAGGCGATGGGCTGCGACACGCTTCACAAGCGGCCGGCGATCAGTAAAGGAAAACAAGCGCGCCTCCTCGGCCGCGCGCTGTTCACGAATTTCTTTCAGCGTCCTAGCCAGCCCGGAGGCGCCGGCGGCTTCGCGGTAGCCACACAGCCTGTTGTTCCACCCTTGCGCATGATGGGTGAAGACGGGGACCTTTCGGTCGCGAACTCTTACGAGGAATGTCACCGGATCGCCCGAGCAGCACACAGCAATTTCTATTACGCTTTCTACCTCCTTCCAAAACACAAGCGCGACTCGCTGGCCGCCCTCTACGCGTTCAATCGTCTCGTCGACGACGTCGCCGATGAGGGGACCGATCTCGCCTCCAAGCAACGCGGGCTCGCCAACTGGCGCTCCGTTCTCGACGATGCCATCACCGGCCATGTCACGCTCACCGATGGCTCGTCCGCTCTTGATGAACGGACTAAATTTCCCACTGGTTCAGCCAAGATTCTTCCCGCACTCGTGGACACCGTTACCCGCTACAACATGCCCACGCGCTACCTCCACGACCTTATCTCCGGCGCTGAAATGGACCTTACCATCCACACGTACCCCACCTTCGATCGCCTCCGCGAATACTGCTATCGCGTCGCCGGCACCGTCGGGCTCACCTGCACCCACGTCTTCGGCTTCAAGGATCCTCGGGCTCTCGACCTCGCTGAAAGATTCGGCCTCGCCTTTCAGCTCACCAATATCATTCGCGACGTTCACGAAGATTACGCCCTTGCCCGCGTTTACATTCCGGAAGAAGATCTGGCCAGGTATGGCGTCTCCGCGCAGGACTTCGGCCGCAACGAGGCCAGCCTCGGCGTCCGCGAACTGCTCCGCTTCGAAGCCGACCGCGCCTGGCAAAACTACGAAGAAGGCGCCGAGCTTTTCAATCTCATCGACACTGACAGCCATGGCGCCCTCTGGCTCCTCGCCCACACTTACAGTGCTCTTCTCGCGCGTATCGAATCCCTGGATTTTGCCGTCTTCGGCGAACGCGTCCGTCTTTCCAAAGCAGAAAAAATGCTCTTCATCGCCAAGGCGAAATTCGGTCGTCTTTCCAAAGAGAACATCCTTGAAAAACGTGATCGTGATCGGCGGCGGGCTGGCGGGTTTGGCAGCCAGCGTCGCGCTGGCTGAGTCTGGCATCCGCGTCCGCCTCTTCGAGCAGCGCCCTTTCCTTGGCGGCCGCGCCGCTTCGTACGAGCTCCCCAACGGCGAGCACGTGGATAATTGCCAGCACGTCACCTTCGGCTGCTGCACCAATCTCGAAGATTTCTATCGCCGCGTCGGCTCCGGCGACAAAATCAAATTCTTCGACCGCCTCGTTCTCCTCGATCCGCAAGGCCGTCGCGGCGAAATGCACGCTGGCTTCCTTCCCGCGCCGCTGCATATGACCGGCTCGTTCCTTACATTTTCTCCGCTCGGTCTCAAAGACAAAATCGCCATTGCTCGCGCCTTCAACTCGATCATCTTTTCGGGCGGTCGTCCGAAAGATGTCCAGCAGCCTGACGGCATCTCCATGCTCGAATGGTTGCAGCGTCGCAAGCAGACTCCCGCTGCGATCTCTCGCTTCTGGCGCACGGTTCTTGTCAGTGCTCTTTCCGAAGAACTCGATCGCATTGACGCCCGCTACGGCGTCGACGTTTTCTGGAAAGCCGTCCTCTCCACCAAACACGGCTATCGCATGGGCGTTCCCGGAGTCGCTCTCGCCGAGCTTTACGAAGGCTGTCGCCAGGCCGTCGAGTCGCGGGGCGGGGAAGTCTTCTTCCGTTCGCCGGTCCGTTCTCTGAAAATCGAGAACGGCCAACTGCATTCCGTGATCTTCGACGGCAATCGCGAAGAATCCGCCGACGCCTTCATCCTGGCGTTGCCGCATGAAACTCTGGCGAACCTGCTTCCGGAGTCCGTCAAGCAATCCGATCCCGCGCTCGCCAACCTCGATAAAATCACCGACGCTCCCATCACAGGCGTCCACTTCTGGTTTGACCGCCAAGTCATGGCTGAACCCTTTCTTTCGCTTCTCGACACCACTACGCAATGGATCTTCAATAAATCCGCTCTCTACGCGGGCTCCGGAGCAGTCTCCAAGAATGGAAACTCCGTGTCCTCCGCGCACTCTTCCTCCAATTCTCAATACCTGCAGCTGGTCATCTCGGCCTCCTACGATCTTCTCCAGATGCCGCGTCAGGAAATCATTGATCTTTGCCTCAAAGAGGTGCGCCATGCCCTTCCCGCCGCTCGCTCCGCGAACCTTTTGAAGTCCACCGTCATCAAAGAACCAGCCGCCACGTTTTCTCCGCAACCTGGGGTGGACCGCTGGCGTCCAATGCAAGAGACGAGGATCGCTGGACTTTTTCTCGCCGGTGATTGGACTGCCACGGACTGGCCTGCCACCATGGAGGGTGCGGTTCGCAGCGGTTATCTCGCTGTGGAAGCGGTTCTGCGCAAGGCGGGCACGCCCAAACGCCTTCTTCAGCCCGATCTCCAACCCGACGGGCTTTCTACTCTCTGGGCGAAACGCTGACCGGAGGACTCCACTACGCGGGAGAAAACCTTCAGCGGCAGTCCGATAACTAAAGAGGGTGACGTCTCACTCGTTCTCGGCAACTTGTTCGAATGCTCCTATCTTTCGTTCGGCCAGGGTCAGCTCCTCGCACTCCCGGTCCAGCGCTAGATACGCCGCCGAATATTTTTGCCGAAATGCTTCGTAAGCTTTTTTGCTGGCCCAGAAATCACAGGTCACGTAAGTGTCCGGACGGAAAGGATCTCGCAGGAGCAGAGTTCGTTGATATGCCGGATCGTTATGAAACAGTTTGGCCCACACGCCACACGGTCCATATACCCTTTCAAAGCGCTCTGCGCTTCCCGGCTTGACATCGAACTGCCATAGGACTACAAACATAGATGTCCCATCTCCTGCTTGGACGTAGCCAATCCCGTACGGAAACTCTGGGTTAAACGATTGCGCTGTGGACCGAGTGTAAGACTCCGATTGGATACATACCACGGTTAAGCGCGCCCTAAGACTAGCGCGGATGTTCGAGTAGTTGCAGGCACAGCCTAGAGCTGTGTCTCGACGGAGGTTTTTGTGGATCGCAAGTATGGTCATCGAGGTTATCGCGACTCGGATAAACGCGACAAAAAAGAAAAGTTCGAGCGCCGGCCACCCGCGGGCGGCCCCCGTGCCGATCAATTCGGTCCGCGCACTCCGCGCATGGTCGGTACGGTTACTCGCGGCCGCTGTTCCAACTGCGGCGCCGTCCTGGCTTCCGGCTTCGATCCTAACGGCCAGTGTCCCAAGTGCGGTTTCGAACTTCACTGCTGCAAGCAGTGCCGTTTCTTCGATAGCGCGGCCCAGTTCGAGTGTACGCAGCCCGTTACTGAACGCATCACTCCCAAGGACGCCAAGAATACCTGCAAGCTTTACGAATTTCGCATGACCATCGAGAAGGACACCGCTCCCACTTCTTATGCGCAACCTGCTCAGCAGGCGGCTGCGGTTTCCACTCCCCCTCCGCGCTTCAACGATGCCCGCCAGGCTTTCGAGGACCTGTTCAAAAAGTAGCCCTCCTAATCTCCAGTAGTTCGCTTCCCGCCGGCCATCATCGCAAACCAGATTCGTCTCATCCAAAACTTGCGTTTGCCTTCTGCTTCTCCTGCTCCCAAACTCACCTCCAATGGGCCCGGTTTGCTGCCAGCCGCGTCCGCAGCGGTTTGCCAGCCAGCCGTTCCCCAAAAGCACATTGGAGTGGTCACATGAACAAGCGAATGCTCTTTTCAGTTGCGGTTCTTGCCCTTCTTTCCGCGCCCCTGCTGGCTCAGGACAAAAAGACCCAAAACTGCGCCGGCACGATCAGCGGAGATGGCACCAGTTTTACCTGCGACAAAGATCATCACGTCTGGAAAGTCTCCAATCCTGCCGCGCTCAGTGGTATGGAAGGCCAGTACGCCAAACTCACTTTCAAACGCACGGCCGCTCAGGACGAAGTGTTGGTTACCGCTGCGTCGAGCGTTCAGCAGCCCACCGTCGCTCATAACCCCGGCGACGCTGCCTTCCGCCGCTGATTGCGCTATTCGCCCTGCACTTTGTCTTACGTTTACGTACTGCTTCGTCACGGGATAGACGGCATCGTCTTGGACACTGGTCCCGCGCGCGCCCGCCGCGAAATTTGACCGCTCCGGCTTTGCACCCGCTCCCAGTTCCTCGCATTTGCAGGCTCTCCGCTCCGCCGCCATTCGTGATACTGTGCCGCCGCGGTTTGCCGGAGGGAAGCATGCAACGACGTAGCTTCATGAATTTGGCTGCTGGTGCAGGAGCGGCCTTGGCGCTGGATCCTCTGGCGGCTGCCAAACGCGGCGGAGCAGCTGAAACCCAGGAGCACAAAACCCCGGTGCCCTATCCCGACGCCGCCGTCGAGGCGGTGGACCCGCGCTTCGCCAAATACAAAGTCAACAGTGCCGCCGTCGAATGCCTCTTCACCGGAGCGCGCTGGGCCGAAGGCCCGGTGTGGTTTGGCGACGGCCGCTATCTGCTCTTCAGCGACATCCCGAACAATCGCATGCTGCGCTGGCTCGAAGACACCGGCGAAGTCAGCGTCTTTCGCAACCCCTCGAATTACAGCAACGGAAATTTCCGCGATCGCGAAGGCCGCCTGCTCACCTGCGAGCACGACTCCCGCCGCGTCACTCGCACCGAACACGACGGCACCATCACCGTGCTCGCCGACAACTATCGCGGCAAAAAATTTAACGCTCCCAACGACATCGTCACGCATTCCGACGGCGCCATCTGGTTCACCGATCCCGGCTACGGCATCATGTCCAATTACGAAGGCCACAAAGCCGCGTTCGAATTGCCCACCGCCCTGTACCGCCTCGATCCCAAGACTCGCGAACTCACCGTCCTCATCGATGACCTCGACAAGCCCAACGGTCTCTGCTTCTCCCCCGACGAAAAGCTCCTCTATCTCGTCGATACCGGCGCGCCGAAACATCCGGCCGATCCACATCCCATCTACGTTTACGACGTCGTTGACGGAGTGCGTCTCAAAAATCGGCGCCTTTTCGTGGATATGTCGCCCGGCTCTTCCGATGGCATTCGCTGTGACGTGGACGGCAACGTCTGGTCTGCCGCCGGCTGGGGGCCCGACAATTTCAACGGCGTCCACTGCTTTGCTCCCGACGGCAAACTCATCGGCCGCATCCATCTGCCGGAAACCTGCGCCAACCTCTGCTTCGGCGGCGCAAAAAAGAATCGCCTCTTCATGGCCGCCAGCCAATCGCTCTACGCCCTCTACGTTGGCACCGAAGGCGTCCAGACACCGTAAGCCAACTCTGGCGATTCTCCGCGCCGCGGCCAGTCAACACTGTGTGTACCTCGCCAAAGCCACCAACACGTCACATCATTGTCGTCGGGACACCGATAAGACTGGCTTTCTTTCTCTCGCAGCTCGCGTTATACGTTGGTGCCCATGCCCATCCTGCGCAGCGGCATAAAACTCGCGGCGCCGCTACTTCTTGCGGCCATACCGGCTTGCGGTTTGTTCTCGCAAGAACCCCCGGCCTCCCCTTCAAGCGTCTCCGCTCAGCCGCCAGCGCCTCGCGGCCAAGCCTCAGCCCCACAATCGAAGAGTGAAGTGTCCGTCCAGGACACGCCGAATGCCTTCAAGGTTCGCGTCAACCTAGTGCAGGTTCACGTGGTCGTTCGCGACGGCGCGGGAAAACCAGTCGCCGGCCTGCGCAAGGAAGATTTTCAGTTGTATGACAATAACAAGCTGCAGACGATCACCGCATTCGGCATCGAAGATGCCGCGTCCCGCGCCCAACTTACGGAAGCCGCAAAAACCCAGCTAAATAACGGAGAACCCATTGCACCGGCTGCCGAGACCGTGCCGGACCGTTTCATTGCGCTAACCTTCGACGACGTCCACTTGGAGACCGGCGATGTGGCCCCCATGAGACTTGCCGCGAATGCTTTCATCGATTCGCTCGCCGCGAGCGACCGCGTAGGATTTTTCACCACCTCAGGAGTAGTGACCCAGGATTTCACCAGCAATAAGGAACTGTTGAAGCAAGCGCTCTTGAAAGTGATGTCGCGCGCTCACACCGGCACCTCGGGCGGTTGCCCCGATGTTTCCTACGACATGGCGCTCGAGGTCAAAAAAGGAGGAGACGCCACGATCAGCGTGACGGCGGGCGGGGCGCCTGACCTTTCCTTGAACGCTGCCTTTGCGATCCTTTATGAACGAACGTTAGCGTGTGCGCCGGGGATCACCCCCTCGGCTGCGGCAGCCCTCGTGAGTGCTGTGGTTGATGAAGTGTTTGAGGAAGGCAACGCGGAGACCCGCAACGTGTACCGTGAACTCGAAGGCGAGCTGCGCGTCTTATCCAGCAAACCCGGCGAAAGAGTCTTACTGCTTGTATCCCCGGGATTCCTTCTCGCGGAGTTTCAACAGCGCAGCGAATTGGCGCAGTTCGTAGACCATGCGAATCAGTCCAATATCGTCATCAACGCGATGGACGCGCGCGGATTGTACACCGCGGATTTATTCGGAGACATCGCCCAGCCCTACGCGCAACCTGCCCAAATGGCGGGACAGGCAACCGGAATCCTTCTCCGGGTCCAAACGGAAAAGCAGTTTGTTTTAACAGATTTTGCTGATGATACCGGCGGAAGATTTTTTCATAATTCCAACGCCCTCGCGGGCGGCCTCAAGCAATTGGGCACTGCCCCAGACATCTCCTACATCTTGGGCTTCTCTCCCTCGCTGCTGAAGACCGACGGAAAGTTTCACACTCTCAAAGTGATCCTGGCGGCAAAGCAGAAATATGCGATTCAGGCGCGGCGTGGCTACTTCGCCCCCAACAAGCTCGAAGATCCCGCGGAGATCGCCAAAGAGGAAATTCGCGAGGCCGTCTTTTCGCCGGACGAGGTCGTCAGTTTGCCGTTCACCATGCAGACGCAGTACTTCAAATCCTCTCCGACGGCGGCGCAGCTGACCGTTGTCGCGCACGTCGACTTGAATGGCGTCCCATTTCGCAAGGCGGATGGACGAGCCTGCGACGATGTAACCGTCGCAACGGTGATCTTTGACGAGAATGGGAATTTCATCGCGGGCGGCGAAAGGCTCGAACAATTGCGCCTACTCGATGCGACGCTGGAAAAAGTGAGCCGCACCGGCATCTTCCTCAAGTCTGCAACCTACGAGGTCAAGCCCGGCAAATACCTGGTCCGCCAGGTGGTACGCGAGTCCGAAGGCTCCCAGCTCTCCGCCCGCAGCGGCCTCGTGGTCATTCCGGAATAGCCACTGCAGGCCGCAATCGCCGCTCTTTGCCAGACCAGTTCGCGCGGCTCGATCATTACACCGGTTTACCTGGATCCGACCAACCCTCAATTCGAGACCTAGCCACCAGACAAATACCTATGTGATCTTCATACGAGCTTGACTGCCACCAACAGCTTCCAACGCCGTTCCTCCTAAGGAGCAGACACGACCGAGACGAGGCCTCATGAACCGGCTTTCTCTAACGAGGTCGGCCGTTGTCAAGAGGTTTGTTCCTCTTTCTTTACCTGTAAGGAGTTTTTTCTTCGCATTTCTCTTCCCTGTGAGCACACCCGCGGGCTGACGCAGGAGCGCCCTGCCCTAGGGGGATCTTTTTTCAGTCGTCAGCCGCGTTCGTGTCCACCCAAAACTCGCTCAGACCCGTGTCGCTTCCGCGGCACGAATCTTCGTGGCGTCCCCAATCTGGCATTCAATACCCAGTTCTTCCAGCAGGTTCAAGAACCACTGCATCGGTCCGATCGCTTCGATGCCCACCAGCACCGGGCGCGGCAGTTGCGAATAACATTCGCGCACCTGCTTGCCTTCGTGAAGCAGCGTCTGATTCACGACTTCTCTAGTGGTGGTGTCGAGCATCGCCAGCGTCTGCTGACGTGCATGCAGGTCACAGCCTATAATTCGCATTCGGCCTCCTTCGATCCGAGCGCTGTTCGGGTGAACGCCAAACAGTCTACTCGGCCCGTCGCGAGGCCGACCTCGTTATGACATCAACCGTCCATCTAAGTACTGGAGCGAACTTGGAAGCCGGTCCATTGCGACGCGGAATGCATCGGCAAGGTGGGCGTCAGTGAAGAAGCCAACCAGCCGCGACTGCGACGACGATCAATTTCACCAACCATCCAGCCAGATATGAGAACACGAAGACGCGATGTAGTTTTATGAACGCGGCATTGGTCAGAATCAAAGGCAAGGGACCGAGCAACCAGACAGCGAAAGCCAGTTTGACGGCACCGCTTATAGAGTGAAGGCCTAGCCAAACGATGACGAAGGCAAACACTCCGCAGGTCAGAAACGGTAGCGGGCTGGTCAGGGCAATTGCTCGGCCTTCGGCTCCTTCCCGCCAAATTTCACGATACGTGTAGCGGCGATGGAGCCAATCACCGGCGAAGAACCAATCGGTCAGTGAAGACGCAATACCAGTGCCGATGACGACGGCGACGAATCTCGTCCAATTCATGGCGTCCCTCCCGCTGTGCGACACATTCCAATTCGGGCAAACCTCCGCGCTTAGTCCTGACAACTCGGAGGCCTTACAAGGACAAACGCATTTCTGTCGTCGAAACTAGGCCCAGGCAAGTGGGCTGGTCAGCCCCCAGCGCATCGATGCCACGGAAATTTGTCGGGTTCAAAACTCATCCAGTTCGCCCATCGTGATTTTTTATGTTGGCCCACCACTCCGTCTTTGGCAGGGAGACCACGTCCCAAGGGAAATCGTCACTTCCTTTATGCACGGTCTCTGCGTACAAATCTTGCCGATGGACCCCGCCATTGTACCAGTACAGGCAGTAACCTTCGCCCTCTTCATGGAGTACGTACAGCACTGCACCGGCAGGTATTTCGAGCTTGTGGCTTGAATAGGGCACCGTGCGCGTATCGACATCGTCAAAGACTAATCGTTTGAGAGCTTTGATGATGCCGAATTGTCGTGTGATGACTTTGCCGTTGAGCGCCGTTAGTTTTTCTCCAGGTCGGATCACAAACGCTACCGGCGAACTAATATTT
>Ga0335073_10000294_pt1 | contig 65140 bp, 59 predicted proteins | sample Lox_Sample_22_FD_207093 | JGI IMG/M metagenome (GOLD analysis project Ga0335073, IMG submission 207093) | Soil microbial communities from Loxahatchee National Wildlife Refuge, Florida, United States - Lox_Sample_2.2 | ecosystem: Environmental > Terrestrial > Soil > Wetlands | place: USA... | reverse complement strand
AAGCCGCACCGCCGTCGCCGAACATCAGGCGCCATGGGCGACGATCGTCTGTTGCGCCGACAGCCGCGTTCCTCCGTTGCTGGTCTTTGGCGGCCACGGCGTCGGCGACCTGTTCATCGCCCGCGACGCCGGCAATCTCGTTGGCGTCGAGACCCTCGGCACCATCGAATATGGCGCCGAGGTGCTCGGCTCTCCGCTGGTCGTCATCCTCGCGCATACCGCCTGCGGCGCCGTGAAGGCGGCCTGCGACGTCGTGACCAAGAACGCAACCTATCCGGGCGTCATCGGCCGGATGATCGAGCCGATCATCCCGGCGGCGCTCGCCGTACGCGGCCAGCCTGGTGACTTCGTCGACAACGCCGCCAAGGAGAGCGCGAAGCGGACCGCAACCAGACTCCCGAACTTGAGCCCGACTGTCGGCGACCTGGTTAGCGCCGGTAAGGTGAAGATCGTCGCCGCGATCTACGATCTCGAGACCGGCGTCGTCACTTTCCTCGATTGAGGGACTTGGAGAGGCGGGCGGCCATGACCATCAAGGGCAAGACCGTGCTCGTCACCGGCTCGACAGACGGCGTCGGCCGATACGTCGCCGAGCGCCTGGGCGAGAGAGGCGCGCGGGTGATCGTCCACGGCCGCGATCGTGCGCGCGGCGAGGCAGTGGTCGAGCGGATCAAGGGCCAGGGCGGCGACGCCCGCCTTCTCATCGCCGACCTCTCGTCGCTCGCCGAAGTCCGCTCGCTCGCCCAAGCGGTCAAGCGCGAGACCGATCGTCTCGATGCGCTCGTCAACAACGCCGGGATTGGCGCGAGCGGGGCGCGACGCGAGCTCAGCGCCGACGGCCACGAATTGCGCTTCGCGGTCAACTACCTTTCGGGTTTCCTGCTGACGCGTCTCTTGCTGCCGATGCTCGAGAGCCTGGGGGCGTCGCGCATCGTCAACGTCGCCTCGGCGGGACAGCAGCCGATCGACTTCGACGACGTGATGCTGACCCACGGCTACAGCGGCGCCCGGGCCTATCGGCAAAGCAAGCTGGCGCAGATCATATTCACCATGGATCTCGCGCAGGAGCTCGCGGGACGAAACGTGAGCGTCAATTGCCTGCATCCCGCGACCTTCATGGACACGACCATGGTCCGCTTAAGCGGCGTACAGCCGATCAGCACGGTCGAGGAGGGGGGCGCGGCCATCCTGCGGCTCGTCGATGAGCCTTCGCTCGAAAGCGTGAGCGGCCTCTATTTCAACGGCATGCGCGAGTCCCGCGCCGATCCGCAGGCCTATGAGCCGGCCGCGCGCCGAAAGCTGCGGGCGTTGAGCTTCGAGCTCGTCGGCCTGACCGATCCAATCGCCGGGCTGACGGGGCAGCCTTTCCGCTCGGTAACATTTTCGTGAACGATGGGATTATCGCTCGCGGCGGCCGAATCCGCCCTTCCTTAGCGTCAAGCGGAATGGGCCGGCAGCCCTAGCGCGAAGCCCGCGCCTGCACTAATCTACTGATTGGCCGCGACCGTCACGATGCCCATAGCTGGCCGGATTTTGGGAGTGCGGCGCATGACAATGGACACGATCGCGGCCGTGGCGGCCAAGAAACTCAGCAAGCTCGTCGCCGAGGACTTCCGCGAAATCTTCGGCTCTTCCCACAACGATCTGGCCGAGCGCGTCGGCGGACTGGCCCGAATCACAATCGAGTGCCTGGGAAGGAGCGACGCTCTCTACCACAACTTCGAGCATACCGTGCTCGTGACCGCGGTCGGCCGCGACATCCTGCTTGGGCGCACGCTGTCGGAACGGCTCGACCCGGAGGATTACAGTCACCTCATCGTCGCCTGCCTTCTGCACGACATCGGCTTCGTCCGCGGCGTGTTGAGCGGCGATACCGCGTCCGAGTTCGTCATCGACCGGACCGGCAAAACAGTGAAGCTGCCGCGAGGCGCCTCCGACGCTTCGCTGGCCGCCTATCATGTCGACCGGTCGAAGCTCTTTGTCTACGAGCGCCTTGGCGATTCGACGTTCGTCGACGCCGAGCGCGTTGCGGACGCGATCGAACTCACCCGCTTTCCGCCGCGCCCCAATTCGGACAACGGCAAGGTCAGCCTGGAGCCGCGGCTGGTTCAGGCCGCCGATCTGATCGGACAGCTCGGCGACCCGCTCTACCCGAAGAAAGCCAACGCGCTCTTCTACGAGCTCGAGGAAATCGGCAGCAACCGCCAGCTCGGCTACGACTCTCCCGCCGACCTCGTGCAAAAGTATCCGGGGTTCTTCTGGAAATGCGTATCGATGTATATCGAGGACGGGATGAAATATCTGGCCCTGACCGCCTCGGGCCGCCAATGGATTGCGAACCTCCACAATCACGTGTTCTGCGCTGAAAACTCCAAGTGGCTTATGGGTCCGCAGATGTGATCATCGCGGTCGCGAAGATTTGCGGGCGCCTTTGAGCGCTTAGCCCGCGCCGGTGAAACGCAGAATTTGGCCGATGATGCCGTCGGTCAGCGTCGCAATAAATCGCCAGACGAAGTTGAGATCGAGTCCCGTCCCGGAGCCCAGGACGGGCAGGATCAAGAGCGCCGCGATGACGATGAGCATCCCGTAAGGCTCAAGCGAAGCGAGCGCGCGCGAAGGCCCCTTCGGCAACAGCCCGACAAGAATGCGGCCGCCGTCGAGCGGCGGGATCGGCAAAAGGTTGAAGACCGCCAGCAGCACGTTGATGACGAGCGAGTTCTTGAGATTTTCGGCCACCCATTGCGACGCGCCGGCCGGCAAAATGAGAATGAGGTGGAAAAGGATTGCGCTGAGCGTGGCGAGCGCGAGATTCATCGCCGGGCCGGCGGCGGCGACAAAGGCCGAATCGAGTTTCGGGCGGCGCAGCGCCCGGAAGTTCACCGGCACGGGCTTGGCGTAGCCGAACAGAAAGGGCGAGCGCGTGAGCATCAACAGCGCCGGGAGGAGAATTGTGCCGAACGGGTCGATGTGCTTCACCGGATTGAAGCTTACCCGGCCCGCGCGCCAGGCCGTATCGTCCCCGAACAGGTGCGCGACAAAGCCGTGCGACGCCTCGTGAAAGGTGATCGCGACGACGAGCGGAATGATCCAGGTCGAGACTTCGTAGAGCGTCAGAGCGAATCGGGAAGGCATGACCGACGCTCCTAGCTCGGCGACCGCGCGCCGACCGCGGAGGCGGACCGCATTTCGTCGCGTAACGGACTGAGCGCGCTCTCGTCAAGCGTCTCACGTTCGAGAAGCAGCTTGGCTCCGCGCTCGAGCGTGGTCTTGTGCGCACTCAGGATTCCGACCGTGCGGTCGAAGGCGCCGGTGACAATGCCCTGGACTGCTTTGTCGATCGCCCGCGCCGTTTCGTCGCTGTAGTGCTTCTCGTGAAAACCATTGAGGCCAGGCGGTCCGGTCAGGAAGGGCGACGGCGCGCTCTCGTAGGAAACCGGGCCCAACGCCGGCTCCATGCCGAAGCGCGCGACCATGTCGCGCGCGATGTCGGTCACCTTGGCGAGGTCGTCCGCCGCGCCGGTCGAGAGATGCCGCATGACTATCCATTCGGCGGCGCGACCGCCGAGCAGCACAGCCATCTTGTCGAGAAGTTCTTCGCGCGAGATGACAAAGCGGTCCTCGGTCGGACGCTGGATCGTATAGCCAAGCGCGCCGACGCCGCGCGGAATGATCGAGACCTTGTGGACTGTATCGGCGTTCGGCAGCGACATCGCGACCAACGCGTGCCCCATTTCATGGTAAGCGACAATTTCCCGCTCTTTCGGGGTGAGCACCCGCTTCCTCTTCTCGAGCCCCGCGATCATGCGTTCGACCGCCTCGGTGAAATCGCTCATCGCGATTTCCCTGGCGTTGCGCCGCGTGGCGATGAGCGCCGCTTCGTTCACAAGGTTTTCGAGGTCGGCGCCTGTGAAGCCGGGCGTCAGAGCCGCAATTTTCTCCGCCGAGACGTCGGCGGCGAGGTGGTGGCCCTTTTTCAGGTAAAGATCGAGAATTTCGATCCGGCCGAGCTTATCGGGCCGGTCCACCAGCACCTGACGGTCGAAGCGACCCGAGCGCAGGAGCGCCGGGTCGAGGATTTCGGGCCGATTGGTCGCCGCGATCAAAATGAGACCGGTGCGCGAATCGAAGCCGTCCATCTCGACGAGCAGCTGATTGAGCGTCTGCTCCTTCTCGTCGTGGCCCATGTAGGGATATGCGCCGCGGGCGCGCCCCAGCGCGTCGAGTTCATCGATGAAGATGATCGCCGGAGCCTTCTCGCGCGCCTGCACGAAGAGGTCGCGCACCCGGGCGGCGCCGACGCCGACGAACATCTCGACGAATTCCGATCCGTTGATTGAAAAGAACGGCACGCCGGCCTCGCCAGCGACCGCGCGCGCGAGCAAGGTCTTGCCGGTCCCGGGCGGCCCGATCAGCAGCACGCCCTTCGGCATTCGGGCGCCGAGCCGTCCGTATTCAGTAGGGTGCTTGAGAAAGTCGACGATCTCCTTGAGCTCGGTTTTGGCTTCGTCGGCGCCGGCCACGTCCTCGAATCTGGTTTTCGTATCGGTCTCGACATAAACCTTGGCCTTGCTCCGGCCGATCGACATGAGCCCCCCGACCCCGCCCTGACCTTGCGCAACGCGCCGGAACCAGAAGACCCACAGGCCGAAAAAAAACAGTGTCGGAATGACCCAAGAGAGCAGGGTGCTGAGGAATGTGCTCTGGACCTGGCCGCTGAACTGCACGTGGTTGCGCTCGAGCTCGGACGCCAGTTCAGGCGGGACCCGGGTCGTCACGAATTTCCTCGCGCCGTTTTTCTGCGGCTCCTTCCAGTCCCCTTCTATGTAGTCGCCCGAGACGCGGACCTCAGCGATCTTGTTGGCCTTCAGGTCATCGAGAAACTGGCTATAGGGAATCGTGACGACATTCTGGCCCGCGCTCCACAGCTGGGCTAGGAAGGTCACGCCCATGATAGCGACGAGGACGTACCAAAAGTGCCACTGCTGTCGCTTGTCCATCGTTTCGCCTGCCGGACAGGTGAAATTAGCTCGGAAACGCGATGGCGAAGTCCGTGAGACATCGCGTTGCGCACGCTTTCGCGCCTACATAACGCGCGGCGCGTGGACTCGGCGCGGGCTTCCCGCAGTTATTTCGCTTTAAGTTCCGCTCTCACGATCCGCGCTCCTTCGACCATCGCCTTCATCTTGCCGAAGGCCGAATCGCGCGGCAGGTATTTGAGGCCGCAGTCGGGGGCGACAATGATGTCCTCGGGCTCGCGATGGCTAAGCGCGCGGCGGATTCGGGCGGCGACCGTCTCCGGCGTCTCAACCCCGGGCGTCGAGAGATCGAGTACGCCGAGGATGATTTTCTGGTCCGGCAATTCCTTGAGCACGGCGCAGTCGAGATTTGACTGCGCGGTCTCGATCGAGATCTGCCGGCAGCGGCAGCCCCTGAGTTGCGGCAGGAAGGAATAGGCGCTCGGCCGCTGATGGATGATCGCCGCGTAGCCGAAACAGATATGCACCGCGGTCACGCCGTTCACGCCATCGAGCGCGCGGTTCAGCGCTTCGAGCCCATAGTCCTCGGCAGGCTTGGGCCTCGCCTGCATGTAGGGCTCGTCGATCTGGACAATGTCGGCGCCGGCGGCGAACAAGTCCTTGATCTCGGCGTTGACCGCCTCGGCGTAGGCAAACGCCGCTTCGGCGAGCGAGGGGTAAAAGTCGTTCTGCGCCTGCTGGCTCATGGTGAAGGGACCCGGCACGGTCATCTTGACCTTGCGGTCGGTGTGGGCGCGGAGGAACTTGAGGTCGTCGAGTTCGACCGGCCGCTTGCGCCTTATCTTGCCGACGATGCGGGGCACCGGATTGGGATGGCCCGACCGGTCGAGCGCGACGCCCGGCTGATCGATGTCGATGCCTTCGAGCGCAGTCGCGAAGCGATTCGAATAGCTTTCGCGGCGGATTTCGCCGTCGGTGACGATGTCGAGTCCCGCGTCCTCCTGCGCCTTGATTGCGAGCACGGTCGCGTCGTCCTGGGCCTCGGCGAGAAACGGCTCGGGGATGCGCCAGAGCTCCTTCGCCCGGACTCGCGGCGGAAAGCGGCCCGCGAGTTTGGCTCGGTCGATGAGCCATTCGGGTTGCGCGTAGGAACCGACCAGAGTCGTCGGCAAAAGCATGGCTCCTCCCTCGACGATCGCCGGAGCGGGACGTCGATTGCATCCTGCCCCGGCGATGCGCGACAGACAAGGCGCGCGCGACTCCGCACTTTATTCGCCACGCTGTGAGCGAATTGTGGAACGATTTGCAGTTTTGTTTGTTCTCGCGGCGCGCCCGTACCGCCGGAGGATCCAACCGTGAAAAAGATCGCCTTAGTGTCGCTGGCATGCATCGCGCTTGGCGCTTGCGCCTCGCCCACCCAAACGGTGGGCGCTCTCGGCGGCGTCGCCACCGGGGCCGCGGTCGGTGGGCCGGTCGGGGCGGTCGTAGGCGGCGTCGCGGGCGCCGCGGTTACGTCGCCCGGCGGCCCGCTCGGTCATCCGCGTTATCGCTGCCGCTATGTTGACCGGTACGGCTACGTGCACCACCGCTGGTGCCGTTAGGCCAGGGACTCGCCGCCTAATGTCTTCAACCCGCGCCCCCGGGTCGGATCACCTCCGCCAACCGGCGGGACCTGCGGATAAAGGCGAGTTTACTGACCCGATGGGGGACGCCGCTCGCGCGCCGAGTTGAGCGTCTCGGCGAGCGCGCGTCTGAGCGAATGCATCTGATCGATGAGGTGCAGGATTATCCCGAGCCCCTCGTCGTTCACCCCCATCTTGTCCTTGAGATCGTGGATCAGGTTGGCGCGCGCTAGGTCCATCTCGGTGAAGGCGATCTCGTGGGCGGTCCCCCCGGGGATGAGCCATTCCTCTTCGATCCACACCTCCAGCGTCCCCCGATCGAGGCGCGCGCGTTCCAGAAACTCCCGCTCGGTGATCATGGCTCACATCTCCTTGCGTGGATCGTAGTTCGATGCAGGCGTCCAGTTGGCGAGGAAGGCCTCGAGCGCTGGCTCCGCTTCCGTCGGCATCACCACCCTGAGCTTGACCAGTTCGTCGCCAGCGCCGTTGCGCTTCTTCACCCCCTTGCCCCGGAGGCGCAGCACGTCGCCGGCGTTCGACCGCTTCGGCACCTTGAGCATGACGCTTCCGGTCGTGGTCGGCGTGCGCACTTCCGCGCCGAGCGCGGCCTCCTTCACGGTTATCGGCAGGTCGAGCAGGATGTCGTCGCCGTCGCGGGTGAAATAGCGATGCGGCCTGACCACGATTTGCACCAGGGCGTCGCCCGGCTCGCCCTCGCCCGGGCTTGGCGCGCCCTTGCCGCGCAGGCGCAGGATCTGCCCGTCCTCGACGCCGGGCGGGATCGTGACCTGCAGGGTTCCGCCGCCCGGCAGGGTGATGGTCCTGGCGGCCCCGTTCACCGCGTCGAGGAAATCGACCTGAAGCTCGTAATGAAGGTCCGCGCCGGGCCGGCGGCGCGCCTGCTCGGCTGCGCGGCGTAGGAGCTCGGCGAACATGTCGTCGCCCTGGGCGAAGTCGCCATAGGCCGCATGACCCTCGTAAGGATGGCCGCTCTCGCCGGCGTATTCGCGATAGTAGCGGGCGTTCGGAGGCGCCTTCTCAGCCCCCGAGGCGTCGATCTCGCCGGCGTCGAACCGCCGCCGCTTGTCCGGGTCCGAGAGCAGATCGTTGGCGGCGCTGACCTCCTTGAACTGCTCCTCGGCCTGCTTGTTGCCAGGATTGAGGTCCGGATGCAGCTTCTTGGCCAGTTTCCGGTAGGCCTTGCGAATGTCATCGGCGGTCGCCGTCTTGGCGACGCCAAGAATCTCGTAAGGGTCTCGCATGGCCTGATCCGGACTTCGAAGTTCGAGGCAGGAAGTCTAGCAGAATTGCCGGCGCCGCCTCCAGATGCTGGACCGGCGGGAGGCCGGCGGAATGAAGTCTCTTTGCTCTCCGCGGCGGTGCGTAAAGCACAAACCGCGATTGACTTCGTTCGGCCGCGCGAGAAGATTCGCGGCGAAAAGAATCGGACCGGCGATTCGAGGCCAGGGACCGGGCGACGAGGAGGGCGCATGTCAGGCACAATCATCAACCTCATCATCCAACTGATCGCCGGCGCCATCGGCGGCAATGCGGTCGGCGCGGCGGCGAAAAACGTCGACATGGGAACGACCGGCAACACGGTCGCGGGCGCGGTCGGCGGCATCGCCGGCGGATCGCTCCTAACCTCGCTGATTCCGATGCTCCAGGGCGCGACGGGCGGGATGGATCTCGGCGCGCTTGCGGGCCAGCTGGTCGGCGGCGGAGTGTCCGGCGCGATCGTGTCGGCGATCGTCGGCATGGTCCTGAAGAACATGAAGAGCGCCTGAGCGCGCGCTCTTTCTCCAGCCAGCAAAACGCGCCTGTCGCCTCCGGGTCTTCTGGGCGGGATCGGTCGCGGCTCCGCGACCAGGCGCTTCGCATCCCGCCGCTGACCTGAGCGGCAAAGGCGAGCCCCTCTCCTAGGCACCGGGACCGGCGACCGCTGCGCTCGCGTCAGTGGGCGCCGCCTTGATCGTCAGCGTCATGGCGGTGGCGCTCGCCGCGGCGGTAGGCGCCGCCGTGCATGGTGCGCCAGCCATTCCACCCGTAAGCCCCGCCCCAGCCCACACCTTCGTGATGGGCTTGCCCGCACCAATACCAACCGGGGCCCCGCCAGCCGTCCTCGTACCAGCAATATTGCCGGCCGTTGTAGATGAACTCCGCGTACTCGAACGGCTGGAGTTGATCGGGCAGGGACGCGACGAACGCGCTATCCGATAACCCTGCCTGAGCCGAGCCTGCGACAAGCGATGCGGCGCCGAGGGCCAACGCCAGGCCGAGAGCAAGTTTTCGACACATGAGCCAAAGTTCTTTGCCGCGAGACGCCTGGAGCAGGGCTTGTGCTTCTCGCCTGCGCGGCGGGATACCGACCCTCACGTCGCGTCCAGCCCATAGAGCGTGTGCAGCGTGCGCACGGCGAGCTCGGTATAGACCTCGTCGATCAGCATCGAGAACTTGATTTCGGAAGTGGTGATCGCGCGGATATTGATCCCCTTCTCGGCCAGCGCCTTGAAGGCGCGCGCGGCGACGCCGGAATGCGAGCGCATGCCGACTCCGATGGCCGAAATCTTCACCACGTCCTCGGCGCCGTTGAGCTTGGCGTAGCCGATCTTCGCTCGCCGCTCCTCGAGGATCGTCATGGCGCGCGCGTATTCGGCCGCAGGCACGGTGAAGGTGATGTCGGTCGTCGTCGTGTCGTCCGAGACGACCTGGATGATCATGTCGACGTTGATGTTGGCTTCGGCGAGCGGCATGAAGATCGCCGCCGCCACTCCCGGCTTGTCGGCGACCTCGCGCAGCGTGATCTGCGCCTCGTCGCGCGAGAAGGCGATGCCGGTGACGACCTCCTGCTCCATGATTTCCTCCTCGTCGCAAATGAGCGTGCCGCGCTTCGGGCGCGCGGGATCGTCGAACGACGAGCGCACGTAGAGGCGGACTTTGTTCACCATCGCCACTTCGACCGAACGCACCTGCAGCACCTTGGCGCCGAGCGAGGCCATTTCCAGCATTTCCTCGAACGACACCTTGTCGAGCCGGCGCGCCTTCGGCACGATCCGGGGATCGGAGGTGTAGACGCCGTCGACGTCGGTATAGATGTCGCAGCGGTCGGCCGATATCGCCGCGGCGAGCGCGACGGCGGAAGTGTCGGAGCCGCCGCGCCCGAGCGTCGTCACCCGGTTGGTGGCCTTATGCAGGCCCTGAAAGCCGGCGACGACCGCGACCTCGCCCGCCTTGAAACCCTCGACCAAACGCGTCCCATCGATGGCGGCGATGCGCGCCGAGCCATGGGCGCCGTCGGTCAGCAAGGGGATTTGCCACCCGGCCCACGAGCGCGCCTTGAGCCCGATGTCCTTGAGCACCAGCGCGAGCAGCCCGGCCGTCACCAGTTCGCCCGAGGCAACGACGGCGTCATATTCGGCGCTGTCGAACTGGGACCCCGCCTCCTTGCACCAGCTGACCAGCTCATCGGTCTTGCCTGCCATCGCCGAGACGACGACCGCGACTTCAGCGCCGGCGTCGATCTCCCGTTTGACATGCGCCGCCACATTGCGGATGCGTTGAACGTCGGCGACCGACGTGCCGCCGAATTTCATCACAAGACGCGGCATGGATCGTTGAAACCTTTAGGGAAAACGCGCGCTCTCGCGCGATTCGCGTGGGCGCCGTATAAATGCGCCCGCCGGGCCGGTCAACGCGCGTCCGGCCCCTCACGCGATGGGGTTCAAGATGTCGGCGGGGCCGTCGCGTAGCGTAATGTCCGACGAGGTCGCGCGCTTCGACGCGCTGGGCGACGCGTGGTGGGACGCGGACGGCCCGATGGCGCCGCTGCACCGTGTGAACCCGGTCCGGATCGCCTGGGCGCGCGATCTGATCGCGCGGCATTTCAAGCTCGAGGCGCCGACAGGGCTCCCGCTCGCCGGAGTCAGTCTCCTCGACGTCGGCTGCGGCGCTGGCCTGTTCGCCGAGCCTTTGGCCCGCCTGGGCGCGGACGTCGTCGGCGTCGATCCCGCGCCCGCCGCGATCAAGGCCGCGCGCCGGCACGCCGAGGAGACCGGCGCGAGGCTCGCCTATCGGGCGGCGCCGGTCGAAGAGCTCGCGGCGGAGGCGCGGCGCTTCGACGTCGTGAGCGCGATGGAGGTGATCGAACATGCCGCCGATCCGAAAGCCTTCGTCGCGTCCGCCGCCTCGCTGGTCAAGCCCGGCGGCCTCTTCCTCGCCTCGACCTTGAACCGCACGCTGAAGAGCTTCGCCCTCGCCATCGTCGGGGCCGAATACGTGCTGCGCTGGCTCGAGCCCGGAACCCACCGCTGGGAGCAGTTCGTGACCCCGATCGAGCTCACCGGATTCGCGCGCGCCGCCGGGCTCAAGCGCATGAGTCTCCGGGGCGTCGCCTATGATCCCTTGCGCGGCGAGTGGCGGCTATCGCCAGATTTGGGCGTGAACTACCTTTTCGCGGCCACTAAGCCCCAGCACGCCACGACGCCTTGAGAGCGGGAGAGCGCACCCCGCCCTCCCCACGATCGTCGTAATAATGCTGCGCTGGGATGTCACGGGAGAATCCATTTAGCCAGGAGGGTCAAATGGCAGGAAATACCAAAAATGCTTTGCTGATCGCCTCCGCATGGGTCCTGAGCGCAAACATCGGCGCGGCTGGGGCGGCTACCTATACCTTTTATGCCGACGCCCAGGGATCGATAAATGAATCTGATGTCGGCAATGGAACTTCTTCTGGAAACTCCTATTTGGCGGGCAATTGCGGTACCGGCTGCGGCCAGGGGGAGGTTCGTGACTTCTTCCAGTTCGATGTTACAGATTTGAGCGGTCAGGTCGTGTCGGCGGAGTTGGCGATTGATGTGGGCAATCTAGAGCTCGATCAGTTGGACTATCTAACCTATCAAGTGACGTCATTACCGGCTGTGCCTTTGACGTCTTTGACTTTCGCGGAGTTGGGGACCGGGCTGGTCTATGGGAGCCGCACCTATACTCAAAGCGACGACCGCCTGAAAGGTGTAACTATATCTCTGGACGCTGCGGCGCTCAGCGCCATTGCTGCGGGCGGCTTTTTCGGCGTCAGCGGGCGAGTGACATCGCCCACGACCTTCGGTCCTACCGCATTCAGCCAATACATATTTGGCGAGGCCGTGTTTCCACAGCAACTCATCGTCACGACGGACGTGCCGGAAGCCTCGACCTGGGCGATGATGGCGTTTGGTTTCGCCGGCCTCGGTTTGGCCGCGTACCGCCAGCAGCGGAATCATCGCGCCGCGGGCGCGATGATCTGAGGGGCCCTGGCAGGTGCGGCAGAGGGCTTTCGCGCTGGGTTTTTCTTTGGCTCGGCGGCTTACCCGGCTGTCAGGATTCGCCGAGGCCGAGGGCTTGAGCCGTCGCGTTCACTTCGCCGGACATTCCTTCTGCAGCCGGTCGAGCGCCTGGGCGAAGCCGGTGAGCGAATAGGTGTCGATCGACTGATGGCCCCGGAGCGAGGCGGCCTTGATGACGAGCTTCGCGCCCTTGCGCATTTCGGCGATCAGCGCGCCCTCCTTGGCGGCGTTCTTGACCCAGAGGTCTCCGCCCTTGGGCAGCATCTCGAACGACGCCTCGTCAACCAGGGCGACCGGCGCCGGGCCGGCGGACGTTTTTGCCTTCGCGTCGGTTTTGGTCGCCGGCTTCTCCTGCTTCGGGTCAAGCTTCGCTTCGGCGTCCAGGCCTCCGGCCACGTCGAAGCCCATGATGAACGACACTTCGTTGCGCACGCCTTCCGCCGGGCGGTCGGAAATGAATGCGTAACCCGGGTCGCGCTTGAGGCTTGCCGGCTCGCGCGATTTCGGCTGGGCGAGCGTGTAGCAGATACGCCCCTTGCCGGCCTCGCCTACGAACACGTTCCAGTCGCCGAAGGTCGCGACCAGCGCGGGCTTGGCGGGCTCGTCCTTCTTTTCCGTCTTGGCCGCAGCCTTGGGCGGCTTGGTTGCGGCGGCGGCTGCCGCCGCGGACGGGGCAAGCGCGCTGGCCGCCCACACGGCGGCGCCGCAGAGCCCAATGGCGCGAAGGGACGAAAGGACGAGGCGCGTCATCGACATTCAATCCTTTGAACCGGGCCCAAGCCCGGCTGGCCGGCTTCTGCCGCCCGATCCGGGCAAAATTCCGGCCTTTCGCCTTGCCGGCGCGGGCGGCGGCTGCAATCCTGCATTTGGTTACTGAAAAATGAGTAAAATTGGGAGCCCCTGATGAAAGCCCTGATCTGCCCGTCGCTTGGCCCGGCCGAAAATCTTGAGATCAGGGAGGTCGGGGAGCCAACGCCCGGCAAGGGCGAGGCCTTGGTCGAGGTCGCCTACGCCGGGCTCAACTTCTTCGACACGCTGATCATTGAAGGCAAATATCAGGTGAAGGCGCCCCCGCCATTTTCGCCGGGCGGCGAGTTCTCCGGCCGCGTCGCCGCTCTGGGGCCCGGAGTGCAAGGACTTGCGATTGGCGACCGGGTCATGGGCTCTTGCGCCTATGGGGCGGCTGCGGAAAAGATCGCGATCCCCACAACCCGGCTCACTCGCGTTCCCGACGGGCTGGCGCTCGACAAGGCGGCGGCCCTTTCGGTCGCCTATGGCACGAGCCTGCACGCGCTGAAACAGCGCGCCGAGATGAAACCCGGCGAGACCCTGCTCGTGCTCGGCGCGTCGGGCGGGGTCGGGCTCGCCGCGGTCGAGATCGGCAAGACGATGGGCGCCCGGGTGATCGCCGGCGCGTCTTCGGATGAAAAGCTCGCCTTCGCCCGCCGCTACGGCGCGGCCGAGACGATCAACACCGGGACGGACGACCTGCGCGCGCGCCTCAAGGAATTGGCCCCGAGTGGGGTTGACGTCGTCTATGATCCGGTCGGCGGCGCGCTGACCGAGGCCGCGCTCCGTTCGCTTGCCTGGAAGGGGCGCCTGCTCGTGATCGGCTTCGCCTCGGGTGAGATTCCAAGGCCCCCGCTCAATATCCCCCTGCTCAAGGGCTGCGACATCCGCGGCGTCTATTGGGGCGAATTCACCGCCCGGGAGCCCGAGGCGCATCGCAGGAACATGGTTCAGCTCATGGATTGGGCCAAAACGGGCACCCTCAGCGTTCACATCTACGCCACGTATGCGCTGGAAGACTATCGGAAGGCGTTCGAAGCGATCGCCAAGCGCCAGACGCTCGGCAAGACCCTGCTTCGCCTGGGCGGAGATTAATCCAGCGGGTTGAAATTTATGTTGCGATGCACAATATGAAGGTGGGATGAAGCGCCGCGGACGAATCGGCGAGGTCGATGATGGACGAAGCAAATTCATCCCAGGTTGAAATCCGGCGGCTTTGGCAGTCGGACAAGGAATTATTTCGCGATCATTTGCTCCGGCTTGACCCGCGCAGCCGCCACGAGCGCTTCGGCGGCGGCATGTCGGATGATTTTCTTGCCCATTACGCCGAGAACTGCTTCGGAAAGGGCGATCTCGTCTATGGGGCCTTTGTCGACGGCAAGATGGTCGGCGCAGCCGAATTGCGCTCCAACAAGGCCATCTGGAGCGAGCAGGCGCCGTTCGGGCGCGACATTCACGCCGAGGCGGCATTCTCGGTCGAAGAGGGCTATCGGCGGCGAGGGATCGGCGAAAAACTGTTCAAGCGCATCCGGCGCGCGGCGACCAATCATGGCGTCGAGACGATCGAGATCGTCTGCCTGCCCGACAATATCGGGATGCAAAGCCTGGCGAAGAAGTTCAAGACCCAGTTCTCGTTCGAAGAGAGCGCGCTGACAGGCCGTCTCACCGCGCGCCGGCCAACCGCGTTCTCGCTGATCCGGGAAGCCTCGGGCGACGCGCTCGATTTCGGCGCTGCCCTTTTTGACGCGCACTGGCGAGCGGCGACTGAGGCGCGGCAGAAGGGCGCCTGACGGATTTCCCCCTCGAGCGCGGCGGGCGCGCCGCGCCAAAAATTTTAATGGCCTGCGAAGGAGACCAGGCTGCGCACCGGGACGCCGAGGGCTTCGATCTTGGCCGCCCCGCCGAGGTCGGGAAGATCGATGACGAAACAGGCGGCGACCGTGTCCGCGCCCATCTGCCGGAGGAGCTTGATCGCCGCCTCCGCCGTTCCCCCCGTCGCGATCAGGTCATCGACCAGGATCACCCGCTCGGCCCTCGAGACGGCGTCGTCGTGCATCTCCATCTGGTCCAGGCCATACTCGAGCGAATAGGGGATCGAAACCGTGGTGTGGGGTAGCTTGCCCTTCTTCCGGATTGGCACGAAGCCGGCCGACAATTGATGCGCGACCGCGCCCCCGAGAATGAAGCCGCGCGCCTCGACGCCAGCCACCTTATCGATTTTCGTGCCCGCCCACGGCTGCACCAGCTCGTCGACCGCCCGGCGAAACGCTTTCGCGTCACCGAGCAGCGTGGTGATGTCGCGAAACAGGATGCCCTTTTTCGGGTAGTCCGGGATCGTGCGGATGGTGTCGGCGAGATGCATGGTCGAAAATCGCTTAAGGTGTTGACCCAGGGGATACATACCGCATTCCTTTGGCAATGACAGCGCCGGGCAATCCCGGCCCGGGAGGATCGTGCATGGCCGCATCCGACTCTGATCGCCGGCCGGCCGGGCCGGAGTGGGCGCGCCTGGCGGCGGGGACCGCTGACCGCCCAGGGGACTGGAAAGCGATCGGCGCCTATGTGAGCGAGCGCGCCTGGGGCACCGTGCGGGAGGACTATAGCGCCGACGGGAACGCCTGGGCGTATTTCACCTATGAGAACGCCCGCTCCCGCGCCTATCGCTGGAGCGAGGACGGGCTCGCCGGCATATGCGACCGTAACCAGTCGCTCTGCTTCGCGCTTGCGGTCTGGAACGGACAGGATCCGTTCATCAAGGAGCGGATGTTCGGGCTTACCAATGGCGAGGGCAACCATGGTGAAGACGTCAAGGAATACTACTGGTACGCCGACGCCACGCCGACCGCTTCCTGGCTAAGCTGGCTCTACCATTATCCGCAGGCGCCCTTTCCCTACGCGAGGTTGCGGGAGGAGAACGCCAGGCGCAGCCGCAAGGAGCGAGAATTCGAGCTTTCCGACACGGGGATTTTCGACGAAGGCCGCTATTGGAAAATCTGGGCCGAATACGCAAAGGCTGATCCATTCGACCTCTGTATCCGCATCCGCATTCGCAATGTCGGGCCGGAGGCGGCGAAACTCGTGGTTCTTCCGACGCTCTGGTATCGCAACGATTGGTCGTGGGATGTCGGCGCCAAGCGCCCTCTTATCATCGCGGAGCAATCGGCCGGCGCTGACGTTGCTTCCGCGACGGCTGGCGATGAAAGCGGAGAGCGCTGGCGGCTCGCGGCGGGGCCCGATCCGCGCGGCGCCTCGCCCGAGTTGCTCTTTTGCGAGAACGAAACCAATGTCGCGCGCCTATTTGGCGGCGCGCCGCAGACTCCCTACCCGAAGGACGGAATCAACGACCACGTCGTATCCGGGGCCGCGACGGTCAATCCCGACCGGCGGGGAACGAAGATGGCCTGCCGGTACGAGCTCGAAGCCGGACCAGGCCAGGAGCTTGAACTCAGGCTGAGGCTCACGCGCGACGGCGCGGCGGCGGCCATGGACCTCGGCAAGGGGTATGACGCTACGTTTGCCGCGCGCATCAAGGAGGCCGACGAATTCTATGCGGCTCTGCGGCCTCGGGTCTCGACCGACGAGGAAGCGGCGATCATGCGCCAGGCGTTCTCGAGCATGATCTGGAGTCAGCAATTCTATCATTTCGACGTCAAGCGGTGGCTTGACGGCGACCCGGCGCAGCCAGCTCCCCCCGCCGCCCGACGGACCGGACGCAACGTCGAATGGAAACATCTGGACAGTCGCGACATCATCGTGATGCCCGACAAGTGGGAGTACCCGTGGTTCGCCGCATGGGACAGCGCTTTTCATTGCGTCGTTATGGCGTGGGTCGACCCGGCGGCGGCGAAGCATCAGCTCCTGATGTTCTTTCGCGAGTGGTACATGCACCCGGAAGGAATGCTGCCCGCGTATGAGTGGAACTTCAGCGACGTCAATCCGCCGATTCATGCCTGGGCTGCGCTGACGATTTTTGAAATCGACGGCCGCGCCGACTTCAATTTTCTGGCGCGGGCTTTCCAGAAGCTCCTCATCAATTTCACTTGGTGGGTCAATCGGAATGACACCGCAGGCGACAACATTTTTGAAGGCGGTTTCCTTGGCCTCGACAACATAGGGCCATTCGATCGATCGAAAATGTTGCCCGGCGGCGAAATCCTCGAGCAATCCGATGCGACGGCCTGGATGGCGAAATATTGCCTCAACATGCTGGAGATCGCGCTGGTCCTCGCCAATCACGATTCGGCCTACGAGGACATCGCGCTCAAATTCTTCGAGCACTTTGCGGCGATCGCTTCAGCGATGGACCAGCTTTGGGACGAGGAGGATGGCTTCTTCTATGACCGGTTGAGGAAACCAAACGGGACGACAATGGTTGTCCGAGCACGCTCCATGGTCGGGCTGCTGCCAATATTTGCATCCGTCCGGTTCAATGCGTCGCTGTGGCAGGCGCTCCCCACGTTTCGCGCGCGGGCGCGTTGGTTCCTGGACAACAGTCCTGAGGCCAGCGCTCTCACGAAATTATTCACCCAGAGCGAGGCCGACCAGCTCATCTGTTTGGTTGATATGCCTCGGTTCAAACGGTTGTTCGCGCGGATGCTCGACGAGCAGGAATTTCTGTCTCCGTTCGGGCTGCGCTCGCTCTCGCGTTTCCATCTCGAACATCCGCTCGTCTTTGATTTGGACGGCGCCGAGGTGCGTCTCGACTATGAACCGGCGGAATCGACGACGCCGCAGTTCGGCGGCAACTCGAACTGGCGCGGTCCGGTCTGGTTCCCATTCAACTTCCTCGCGATTCAATCGCTGCGAGCTCTCCACCGCGGTCTGGGCGACGACTTCACCGTCGAGCTGCCGACTGGCTCAGGCCAGAGCGCAAACCTCGGAGCGGTGGCCGACGAGATCGAGCGGCGTCTGCTCAAGCTCTTCCTCCCGGATGCGCAGGGACGCCGACCCGAGCACGGCGCGAACCCGCTGTTCAAGCGCGACTCAGCTTGGGGAGATCGCCCGCTGTTCTATGAGTATTTCAATGGCGACACAGGCGAGGGGCTTGGCGCCTCGCACCAGACGGGTTGGACTGCGCTCTGCGCGGCGATCATCGCGCATCGCCGGGCCGTCTGAGAATCGCGCCCGGTTGGCGGCGCGTAGCCAGCGACCGTCTCGCGCCAGGTTTTCCCGAGCCGCAGATTCGGCGGTCGGGATCAGTCATTCGCCCCGGGTCCGCCGCGCGTCGCCTCGAACAGGAACCAGGTCCGGCGCTCGGTCTCGTCGATCCAGTTCTCGATGAGGCTCGCCGTCGCGACGTCGCCATAGCCGTCGCAGACATTGTGAACCTGGCGCATGATCGACGTCAGGCGCTCGTTGTCCTCGCGCAGCTCGGCCAGCATGTCTTTGGGGTCGACATAGTCGGCGTCGTTGTCCGGAATGCGCTGGCGGCGCGCAATGTCGCCGATCGAGTGCAAGGTCGTGCCGCCGATCTTGCGCGCCCGCTCGGCGATATCGTCGGTCATGTCGAAAATCTGCTCGCCATGCTCGTCGAGGAGCAGATGGTAGTCGCGAAAATGGGGCCCGCTCATATGCCAGTGGAAGTTCTTGGTCTTCATGTAGAGCGCGAAAACATCCGCCAAGAGTCCCGCCAGCGCCGCCGAGATGTCCCGCGTCGCCTCGGGTTTAAGGTCGGTCGGCGTGCCGAGACGCTCACGGATATGGCTCTCCTTCACCGATTTCATCTTCGCCATAGAGGCCCTCCTTCAGTGCGCTTCCCGCGTCTTCGCCATAAGAGCGACATCGAGCGGCGACGAAGGCCGCGCGATCCCAAGGGCTTCGCGCCCGGTGACCGACCCTCGCACGCCTCGGGCGCCGATTCCAGCCCAAGCCGGCGCGTCCGATCGTCCGATGATTGGGACAGGCGGCCGCAAGACTCATTCGCGTCATTGCAGGCGAGGCGCTCGGTCGTCAGACCTCTGGTTGTTTCGGTGGGCAAAGCTGCCGGGCGGCGTCTTGCGGCCATGGGCGTTACAGCCGCCGCTCGACCATCATTTCCTTGATGTGGATGATCGCTTTGGCCGGGTTGAGCCCCTTGGGGCAGGTCTTGGCGCAGTTCATGATCGTGTGGCAGCGGTAGAGGCGGAACGGATCCTCGAGATTGTCGAGCCGCTCGCCCTGCGCCTCGTCGCGCGAGTCGACGAGCCAGCGATAGGCTTGGAGCAGGACCGCCGGACCCAGGTAGCGGTCGCCGGTCCACCAATAGCTCGGGCATGCGGTCGAGCAGGAGGCGCACAGAATGCACTCATAGAGCCCGTCGAGCTTCGCCCGCTCCTCCGGCGACTGGAGCCATTCCTTCTCCGGCGGCGGGCTGACCGTCTTCAGCCACGGCTCGATCGAGGCGTGCTGGGCGTAGAAGACCGAGAGGTCGGGCACGAGATCCTTGACCACCTCCTGGTGCGGCAGCGGATAGATGACCACCGGCGCCGCGACCTCGTCGATGCCGCGCGTGCAGGCGAGGGTGTTGAGGCCGTCGATGTTCATCGCGCATGAGCCGCAGACGCCCTCGCGGCAGGAGCGGCGGAAGGTGAGGGTCGAGTCGATCTTGGCCTTGATCCAGATGAGGGCGTCAAGGACCATCGGACCGCAATCGTCGCGGTCGACGAAATAAACGTCGATGCGCGGATTGGCCCCGTCGTCCGGGTTCCAGCGATAGATGCGGAACTCGGTGAGGCTGGTCGCGTTGGCCGGCTTCGGCCACGTTTTGCCCGGCTTGATGCGCGAGTTTGCGGGCAGAGTCAGTTGAACCATCGCCGCCTATCCATTTCGGGAACATCTCTTGAAGCGCGCATCGGCGGAAGGTCAATACACCCGCGCCTTGGGCTCGATGTAGCCGATGTCGTTGCTCATCGTATAGGCGTGCACCGGCCGGTAGTCGATCGCCACCGTCTGCTTTAAGGGGTCGATCCAGGCGAGCGTGTGCTTCATCCAGTTGACGTCGTCGCGCTTGGGATAGTCCTCGCGCGCATGGGCGCCGCGGCTCTCGAGACGATTGGCGGCGCCCTCCATCGTCACCACCGCCTGCACGATCAGGTTGTCGTATTCGAGCGTCTCGATCAGGTCCGAGTTCCAGATGAGCGAGCGGTCGGTCACCGAGACGTCCGCGCCCGAGCGCCAGGCGGCGTGTATCTTCTCTTTGCCCTCGGCAAGCACCTCGCCGGTGCGGAACACCGCGCAATTCGCCTGCATGACCATCTGCATGTTGAGACGCAGCTCCGCCGTCGGCGTCTTGCCCTTGGCGTTGCGGAACCGGTCGAGGCGGGTCAGCGCGAACTCGGCGCTGTCCTTGGCGACTTCGGGTTGACGATCGCCGGGCTTCAGCGTCTCGGCGGCGCGCAGGCCCGCGGCGCGGCCGAAGACGACCAGGTCGATGAGCGAATTCGAGCCGAGACGATTGGCGCCGTGCACCGATACGCAAGCCGCCTCCCCCAGCGCCATCAGTCCCGTCACGATCGCGTCGGGATCGCCGTCGACCTTGGTCAGGACCTCGCCGTGATAGTTGGTCGGGATGCCGCCCATATTATAGTGGACGGTCGGCAGAACCGGGATCGGCTCCTTGCTGAGGTCGACGCCGGCAAAAATGCGGGCGCTCTCGGAAATGCCGGGCAGCCGCTCGTGCAGCACCTTCGGATCGAGATGATCGAGGTGCAGGTGGATGTGGTCCTTGTTCTTGCCGACGCCCCGGCCTTCGCGAATCTCCATCGTCATCGACCGGCTGACGACATCGCGCGACGCCAAATCCTTGGCGTGCGGCGCATAGCGCTCCATGAACCGCTCGCCTTCCGAATTGACGAGATAGCCGCCCTCGCCGCGCGCGCCCTCGGTGATGAGGCAGCCGGCGCCGTAGATGCCGGTCGGATGGAACTGGACGAACTCCATGTCCTGCAGCGGCAGGCCGGCGCGCAGCGCCATCGCGTTGCCGTCGCCGGTGCAGGTGTGGGCCGAAGTGGCCGAGAAATAGGCGCGGCCGTAGCCGCCAGTGGCGAGGATAGTGATCTGGGACCGGAACCGGTGAATTGTCCCGTCATCGAGCTTGAGGCAGACGACGCCGCGCACCGCGCCTTCCGAGTCGCGGATGAGGTCGATGGCGAAATATTCGATGAAGAACTGGCACTTTGCCTTCAGCGCCTGGCCGTAGAGCGTGTGCAGGATGGCGTGGCCGGTGCGGTCGGCAGCGGCGCAGGTGCGCTGAGCGATGCCCTTGCCGAATTCGGTCGTCATCCCGCCGAACGGGCGCTGGTAGATCTGGCCGGCCTCGGTGCGGGAGAACGGCACGCCCCAATGGTCCAGTTCGTAAACCGCGGCCGGCGCGTGGCGGCACATGTATTCGATCGCGTCCTGGTCGCCGAGCCAATCCGACCCCTTGACGGTGTCGTACATGTGCCAGCGCCAGTCGTCCGGGCCCATGTTGCCGAGCGCGGCGGAAATGCCGCCCTGGGCCGCGACCGTGTGCGACCGGGTGGGGAACACCTTGGAGATGCAACCCGTACGCAAACCGGCCTGGGCGCAGCCGACGCTTGCACGCAGGCCGGCGCCGCCGGCGCCGACAACGACGACGTCGAACGTGTGGTCGGTGATCGGATAGGCCTTGCCCCCGAGCGCCGGCGCGCTCTGCGCGGAAGAGCCGTTGGTCGCCATCGATGGTCCGTCTTCCTAAAGTTTGGTCAGGTGAAGGCGATGCGCAGCGTCGCGTAGACGCAGGCGAGCGCCAAAAGCGCGGCAAAAAGAGTGTTGGCGGCGAGCGCCCACGCGCGCGCCTGACCGCCAATGTAGTCGACGATGATGGAGCGGGCGCCGAGCTCCATGTGGACTATCCCGGCAAGGATAAACGCCAGCAGCAGGATCGCCGGAACCGGGCGTCCGAGCTCCGCCCGCACGCCGTTGTAGTCCTTGCGCAGAAGGTCGAGGACGAGCCAGACGAAGCCGACAGTGAGCGGAACGAGTGCGACCGAGGTCAGGTGAACGACCCACGCGTCCGTCGTTCCCATCCGCGCCGAGCCGAGAAACCGGACCCGTCCGAGTGGGGTGCGCAGATCGCTTGGGTGATCGGACAATTGCGGCGCTCCGTTAGCGGACGGCGTAGCCTACGCCCCAGACGATGATGGTCAACGTAAAGCCTCCAATCAACGTCGCCCACGCCGCTTGGTCGCGCAAGGGCGCGTCCAGGCCGTAGCCCGAGTCCCAGACGATGTGGCGAATGCCGCCGATGAGGTGGTGAAAGAGCGCCCAAGTAAAACCGAACAGGACGAGGCGGCCGATGAACGATTGGATGAATCCGGAAAAGACCCCGAACGTCGTGGCGTCCGTCGAGGCGGCGATGAGAAACCAGGCAAGCATCAGGACGCCGACATAGAGGGCGGCGCCGCTGATCCGATGGGCGATCGACATCGCCATCGTTATCGTCAGCCGGTAGATGCTGAGATGCGGCGACAACGGCCGCGGCCGGCGCGCACCAGGCTGAGCGTCGCTCGACGCCATGGCGTTGATTCCCACTGCTGTTCGGCTGGCGTTTTAGACTGCTCGTTCGACGCCCGCAACGTTCGTCGTCTCCGCCCTAAGTTCTAGCCCCCGTCGCGCGTCACCCCGCCAGGAGGGCCTCGACCTCCGCCCGCGTCGGCGGATCGGAGCCCTTGCGCGTGCAGGTGATCGCCGACGCCGCTGCCGCGAAGCGCAGCCACCTCTCGAGTTCGCCGCGAGACGGCGGAGGCGCCTCGGCGCCGAGCGAATGGTCGCGGTCCATCGCCGACAATAGCGCAGACATGAAACTGTCGCCGGCGCCGACGGTGTCGACGACCTCGACGCGCGGCGCCGCGACCTCCACTTTTTCCTTGCCCAGAATGGCGAGGGCGCCGCGTTCTCCGAGCGTTGCAACGCAAAAACGCGGACCCGACCTGGTCCAGGCGGCGAGACTGTCGACGATCGAGCGGGCGGGATAGAGCCACTCAAGGTCCTCCTCGCTCGCCTTGACGATCGTGGCGAGGGCGACCTGTCTTTCGACCAGACTGCCGACCGCTTCCCGATCCGGCGTCACGAACGGGCGGATGTTCGGATCAAAGCTCACCGTCGCGCGTGAACCGGCAAGGCGCATCGCTTCGACCACTGCCTCGCCGTGACGCTCGACCGCAGAGAAGGAGCCGACATGCAGATGCTGAGCGCCTTTCGGCCATTCCTTCGGGAAAGGCCAGGGACCGTCGTAAGCCGTTCCGTCGAGATAGAACGAATAGCGGGATCCGGTCTTGGCGGTGCCGCGCATGACGAAGGCGAGGGTGGTCGGGCGCGCGTCGCGGGCGACAAGGCCGAGATCGACGCCGCTCATTTCGAGCGCGGCGGCAAGCGCTTCGCCGTTGCCGTCTGCGGAAATGCGCGAGACAAAGCCGGTCTGCGAGCCCAGCCGGGCGAGGCCGATCGCCACATTGTAAGGCGAACCTCCCAGCACCGCGTCGTAGGCGTTGGCCTTGACCGGATCGGGGATGAGGTCGATCAGCGCCTCGCCGGAGATCAGGATCATCGTTTCGGCCGCCCCGTTGCGCGACTGGAGGTCGCGATCCGCGTCATGCGAGCGTATAAGCCGTTTTTACAGTTGTGTAGAATTCCACCGCGTAGCGCCCCTGCTCGCGCGGCCCGAGATTCGAGCCTTTGCGGCCGCCGAACGGCGCGTGATAATCGACCCCGGCCGTCGGCAGATTGACCATCGTCATGCCGACTTCGGCGTTGCGCTTGAAGTGCGAGGCGTGCTTGAGGCTGGTGGTGCAGATGCCGGCGCACAAACCAAAATCGGTGTCGTTCGCGATCGCCAAGGCGTGATCGTAATCGCGGGCCGGGATCATCGCCGTGACAGGGCCGAAGATTTCCTCGCGCGAAACGCGCATCTTATTGTCGGCGTCGAGGAAGAGCGCCGGCGCCATGTAGAATCCGGGGGTGGCGCGATTGAGCCGTTCGCCGCCGAGCGCGAGCTTCGCCCCCTCGCCCTGGCCGATAGCGACATAGGAGAGGTCCTGCTCGAGTTGGGCGGCGTCCACGACCGGACCGACATGCGTGCCGGGCTTGAGCGCGTCGTCGACGACGAGCGCGCGCATGCGCTCCATCAACTTGTCGGCGAACCGCCGGTAGATCGGCTCCTCGACGATGAGGCGCGAGGACGCGGTGCAGCGCTGGCCGGTCGAGAAATAGGCGCCGTTGACCGCGCATTCGACCGCAGTCGCAAGGTCGGCGTCGGCCAGCACGACAAGCGGATTTTTGCCGCCCATTTCGAGCTGAAACCGGCGCATGGCGCCGGCGCAGGCGGCCGCAACCCGGCGGCCGGTGGCCACCGAGCCGGTGAAGGAGACTGCGTCAACCCGCTTATGGTCGAGGATCGCTTGGCCGACCACCGAGCCGCGCCCGACAACCAGATTGAACACGCCCTTCGGCACGCCGGCGCGCACGATGATTTCCGCCAGCGCATGGGCGGATCCGGGGACGAGATCGGCCGGCTTGAACACCACAGTGTTTCCGAAAGCCAGGGCCGGCGCGATCTTCCAGGCCGGGATGGCGATCGGGAAATTCCACGGCGCAATGATTCCGACGACCCCCAAGGGCTCGCGCGTCACCTCGATATCGACGTTCGGCCGCACGCTGGCGAACTTCTCGCCGGGAATTCTCAGCGCTTCGCCGGCGAAAAAGTCGAAGATCTGGCCGGCGCGGGTCGCTTCCCCGACGCCCTCGGGCAGCGTCTTGCCCTCTTCGCGCGAGAGCAGGCGTCCGAGCTCATCACGCCGCGACAGGATCTCGATTGAAACGCGAAGCAGGATATCGTGGCGCTCCTGCGGCGTCGTTCGCGACCAGCCGGGGAAAGCTGCATGCGCGGCCTCGATCGCCGCGCCCGTCTGGGCGACGTCGGCCTGCGCGTACTCGCCAACGACGTCGTTGGTGTCCGACGGGTTGATGTCGCGAGTGACGCTCGCTCCGTCGACCCATTCGCCGCCGATGAAGTTCTTGTAGTGCGCTCCCATTCTTCGTCCTCGAATTTTGGATCGACCTTCTACGGCCGAAGCGCTCAAATCAACCCCCGCCGGGCGAGATTGCGCATGAGCGCGCCGGCGCCGAACGTCCAACGCTCGCATTCTTCGCACGGCCGCATCCGATTCACGAGCCGGCCAAGCTTTTCCGTTCCGATGGCGACGATATCGCCCGTCTTGTGGGTGAATCCCATACCGGGAGCGCCGCGGTCGGCCACCGGCGCGAACATCGTCCCAAGCAAGAGGACGAATCCGTCCGGGTAGGCATGGCTCGCCCCGATCGTTTGGGCTGCAATATCGGCAGGATCGCGGCTGATCTTGGCCATCGACGAGCCGCCTTCGAGCCTGAACCCGTCCTCTCCCTCGACGGTGAGCGAGATCGTCGCCTCGCGCACGTCGTCGAGCGAAAATGTCGTGTCGAAGAAGCGCATGAAGGGGCCTAAGGCGCAACTCGCATTCTGGTCCTTCGCCTTGCCAAGCAGTAACGCCGACCGCCCCTCGAAATCGCGCAGATTGACGTCGTTGGCGAGGGTTGCGCCAACGATCGCGCCGGTCGAAGCGACTGCAAGCGCTATTTCCGGCTCCGGGTTGTTCCAAATCGAAGCGCTGTGAAAACCCGCGTCGTCGCCCGTGCCGATGGCTGACATCGGCTGGCTCTTGGTGAAGACCTCCGCGTCCGGTCCGATCCCCACTTCGAGATATTGCGACCACCCGCCCGCCTCGACGAGCGCCGCTTTAAGCCGCATGGCGGCCGGCGAGCCGGGCTTGAGGCGGCTGAGGTCGTCTCCAAGCGCGCGGGCGATCTCCTCGCGCGCCTTCGCAGCGCCTTCGCGGCTGCCACGGGCGCGTTCCTCAATGACGCGTTCGAGCAACGATTGGGCGAATGTGACGCCGGCCGCCTTGATCGCTTGCAGGTCAATAGGCGCGAGAAGTCGGGGCTGGCCGGGCGAGCGCCCGTCGCGTGGGGTGTGCGCGAGGATGTCTTTGAGGGCGCCGATGCGCGGTCCGGCGGCCGCGCGCAGCGCCTCGGCCGGGGAGACCGCCTCGCAAAGGTCGCGCATGGTCGGGAAGGTCGCGCTGACGTCGAAGACGCCGTCTTTCCTGATCGCGGCCACCGAGGGGCCGTCGACCTCGGGCAGGAAAACGCGCGCCGCCAGCGCGCCGGCGTAACCGTCCGCGGGCAGGGTCGTCTCTTCGCGCAAGTCCAGCGTCGGCATTGGCCTCCCCGTACGGCGTTTCAAGGATTGACGGCGCCGCGTCGCCTCTCTAGCGTCTAACATGTTAGCGAAAACAGGCGAAGCCTTCGGCTCCGTCTCGGGCTTGCAGGTAAGGACTTGGCGAAGGGCGCCCATTCGAAAGCGGACGCTGTCTACGGCGAGCTTAAGGAAGCGATTCTTTCCGGAACGCTCGAACCCGGCCGTCTGATCGACAAGGCGGGCTTGTGCGAGAAACTCGGAGTTTCGCGCTTTCCGGTCTCCGCCGCGGTCAGCCGGCTTTCCTATGACCGGCTTGTCGACGTTGCGCCCCAGCACGGCTCCTTCGTCACCCGAATCTCGCTCAACGACGTGCGGGAACGCTTCTTCATCCGCAGCGCGCTCGAAGGCGAGATCGCGGCCGAGGCCGCCCGACGAATGACGCGCGCCGACAAGGACGCGCTCGCGGCGAACCTCAAGCTTGAGGCCGCAGCGGTCGTAGCCGTGGACCGGGCCGTATTCTACGCGCTCGATGTGACTTTCCACCAGATCCTGACCGATCGTCTCGCCATGGCGCGCGCCCATGACGTGCTTGAAGCGCTGCGCGTCCATCTGGAAAGGGCGCGCAGGCTCACTATGTCTCCAGCGGGACGAATGCGCGCCGCGCTGGACGAGCACGCCTCGATCGCCGCCGCGATCGAGGCGGGCGATTCGTCCGCCGCCCGCGAAGCGATGAGGCGCCACCTCGATGCGACCAGCGCGGCGCTCGAATCCCTGGCGCGGAAGCAGCCCGGACTTTTTTCGTCGTAAGCAAAACAATCCTGAACGGTGAGCGACACCATGACCACGCCTCGCGCCTTGCGCCTCGATCCCTCGGACAATGTGGTGATTGCGATCGACGAGATCGCCGCCGGCGCCGTGCCGGTCGGAGGCGTCAGCGCCCGGGAGCGTATTCCGAAAGGCCACAAGATGGCGGTCGCCGCCGTCGACGCCGGCGCTCCGATCCGCAAGTTCGGGCAGATTATCGGCTTCGCCTCCCGACCCGTCGCCTCGGGCGAGTGGGTGCACGAGCACAATTGCGCGGTGAAGGAATTTGCGCGCGACTATCATTTTGGCGAGGACGCGCGCCTCGAGACGATCGCGCCGATCGAGAAGCAGCCGACCTTCCAGGGCTTTCGCCGGGCGAACGGGAAAGCCGGAACGCGCAACTACCTCGCGATCCTGACTTCGGTCAATTGCTCGGCGACCGTCGCGCGGCTGATCGCGCGGGAGGTTGAAAAGTCCGAAATTCTTGCCGACTACCCGAATGTCGACGGCGTCATCGCGCTCGTTCATGGCACCGGCTGCGGTCTTGCCGCGAAGGGCGAGGGCTTCGACGCCCTGATGCGCACGCAGTGGGGCTACGCCGCCAATCCCAACATTGGCGCGACTTTGATGGTCGGGCTCGGATGCGAAGTGTTTCAGATCGGCCGGATGAAGGAGGAATACGGCGTCGCCGAGAGCGACGCGTTCCGTAGCCTGACCATCCAGGCGACCGGGGGCACGCGCAAGACGGTCGCGGCCGGGGTCGAGCGGGTCCGCGCGATGCTGCCGACCTTGGACAGCGCGCGACGAACGGCCGTGCCGGCGAGCGAGATCACGCTCGCGCTTCAATGCGGCGGTTCGGACGGCTATTCGGGGATCACGGCCAATCCGGCGCTTGGCGCGGCCGCCGACATCCTGGTGCGCAACGGCGGGACCGCGATCCTCTCCGAGACGCCGGAAATCTATGGCGCCGAACATCTGCTGACGCGCCGCGCGGCGACGCCGGAGATCGGCCGCAAGCTGGTCGAGCGAATCCACTGGTGGGAGGACTATTGCGCGCGCAGCGGCGGCGAGATGAACAACAATCCCTCGCCCGGCAACAAGGCCGGAGGCCTGACCACCATCCTCGAGAAATCCTTGGGCGCGGCGGCGAAAGGCGGCACGACCGCGCTCAACGAAGTTTACAAATACGCCGAACCGGTGACCGCCAAAGGCTTCGTGTTCATGGATACGCCAGGCTATGATCCCGTGTCGGCGACCGGGCAGGTCGCGGGCGGCGCCAACGTCCTCTGCTTCACTACCGGGCGCGGCTCGGCTTACGGCTGCAAGCCGACGCCGTCGGTCAAGCTCGCCACCAACAATGATACGTACCGCAGGATGATCGAGGACATGGACATCAATTGCGGCGACGTCGTCGATGGCGTTTCGATCGCCGAGAAGGGAAAGGAGATTTTCGACAGGGTTCTTGCGGTCGCCTCGGGCGAACGGACGAAATCAGAGCTCCTCGGCTATGGCGACGCGGAATTCACGCCCTGGCAGATCGGAGCGACGATGTGACGAGCGGTTTTGATCTTCTCGCCCGCGCGTCATGAAAACTGCGCTGCTGTTCGATCTCGATGGAACGCTGGTGGACAGCGACGCCGAACATCTCATCGCTTTCCAGCGCGTGTTCGCGCCGCACGGAATTAAGCTCGATCGTTCCGAGTACGCCGCGAACATCATGGGCGCGTCTAACCATATGATCGCGAGTCGGTATCTCTCGCACCTGTCGCTCCTTGAGCAGGCTGCGACCCTGGACGCCAAGGAAGCAGCCTACCGCGACTCTCTGGGGGAGCTCGAGCCAATTCTGGGCGCCTTCGCGTTGTTTGATTTCGCCGATCGGCTTGGGCTCAAACGCGCGGTGGTCACAAACGCGCCACGCGCCAATGCCGAAAAAGTGCTTGCGGCGCTGGGGATCGGCGAACGCCTTCCGATCCTGGTGATCGGAGGGGAGCTTGCGCGCTCGAAGCCCGATCCTCTGCCTTATCTGACAGCGCTCGAGCGCACCGGCGCGCTCGCAAGCCGTTCGGTCGCGTTCGAGGACTCGCTCTCCGGCGTTCGGTCTGCAGCGGCGGCTGGCCTCGCCGTGGTGGGGATGACGACGACGCTTGATGCGCGAACCCTGACCGATGCGGGAGCGGTCCTGACCGTGAAAGATTTCACCGATCGGCGAATCTTCACCCTGATTGAGGCGCGCATTGGCGCCGATGCGGATGAAAGGACCAACGCGTGAGACTGGCGCAATTCATCGACGAGAACGGCAAGCGGGCGCTTGCCGTCTCGGCGCGGGGCGAGAGCCGGCTGGTCAAGGGCGCGCGCACGACGCTCGACCTCGCCCGCCAGGCGATCGCCGAGGGCCTTTCGCTCCGCAAGCTGATCGCCGACCGAGGGGTCGGCAAACCGGTCGATCTCGCTCGGGCGCTGAAAGAGCGGCGCATTCTCGCTCCGATCGATCATAAGGATCCCGCGCATGTGCTCGTGACCGGAACCGGCCTCACCCATCTCGGTTCCGCCGAGGGGCGCGACAAGATGCACAAGGACCTCGCCGATCCGTCCAAGCTCACCGACTCGATGCGGATGTTCAAGCTCGGCCTCGAGGGAGGCAAGCCGGTCAAGGGCGAGAGCGGCGCGCAACCCGAATGGTTCTATAAAGGCGACGGTTCAATCCTCGCCGCCCCGGAGCGCGATCTGCCGAGTCCAGCATTTGCGCTCGACGGCGGCGAAGAGCCCGAGATCGTTGGGATTTATCTGATCGACGACGCCGGCGCTCCGGTTCGAGTTGGATTTGCGCTCGGCAACGAGTTCTCGGATCACGTGACCGAACGGCAGAACTACCTTTGGCTGGCGCATTCGAAGCTACGGCCGGCGAGCCTCGGTCCGGAATTGCTGGTTGGCGATCTGCCGGCCGACATCCACGGCGTGTCCCGCATCCGGCGCGGGAAGGACGTGATCTGGGAAAAGCCGTTTCTGTCCGGCGAACAGAACATGGCCCATTCGGTCGCCAATCTCGAGGCGCATCATTTCAAATATGCGTTGTTTCGCCGGCCGGGCGACGTCCATGTCCATTTCTTCGGGACCGCGACGCTCTCGTTCAGCGACGGCGTCCAGACCCAAAAGGGCGACATGTTCGAGATCGAGGCGGAGCCCTTCGGCTTGCCGCTTCGCAATCGTCTCGCAACGGAACGGCAGGCCAAAGCGAAGCTGCGCGCGCTCTAGGCGGCGGCGGCCAACGGCGCGCCGCCGATCCTCGCGATCCGCGTCCGCCGCGAATTGCGCTATTCCCCGATGACGCTCGCCCGCGCCCGCTGCCACCAGCCGCTGCGACGCGGCCGCGGCGGTTCGTCCTTTGCCGGAGCCGGCGTTGGTTCTGGCGCGGCGGCGGCGTTGTCCTCTTGAGGCGCGGAAGTCTCGCCGATTGGCGCTGCGGCCGGGACGGACGCCGGCGCTTCAACCTCGGGCTTCTCAGTCGCCGCCGCCGGCGCAGTCTCGGCGCGGGCTTCATCGGCGGAGGTTCGCGCGAACTCTTCGGTCGCCGCTGCGGAGACGGCGCCGCCGGGGCGCGGCTCCCGGGAAAGGTCGGCTTCGGATGCGGCGAATTCCTCCTCGAGCGCAAGCGAGGGCGGCGAGTCAAAGCCTGGCGCGCCGGTCTCGGGCGCGGCTTCCCCTTCATTTCGGCGGAACCGGCCCCGCTCGCCGCGCGGACCTCGTGAACGACGGTGACGCTCCTCGCCGCGCTGACCTCGCCTGCCGAAACCGTTGGCCTCGCCGCTCGCCGCCTGGAGGTCGCCGCCGATTTCAGCGACGGCCGCCAGGCCGGCGTCCGTCGGCTGCGGGGCGTCCTGCGGCGAGTTTTCGCCGTACGACCGCTCGCCGCCGCGCCGCCGCCGCCGCCGCCGTCGTCGTCGGCCGGCGTCGCCTTCGTCGGGCGAGGGGCCGACCCCCCGCTCGCTCGCGCGCGAGACCTCTTCGTCCGCCTCGCTTGGCGCTTCGGGAATCTCTTCAGATTCCTCCTCGACCGGCGCCGGCTCGTCGACGATCGTGGCAAAGTCGTCCGTCAACGACTTCGGCGGCTCGACTTCGGTCCTCACGCCGATCGCCGGCTCGCCGCGCTCGATCGCGTGGTAGTTCGCGCCGGTGAGCGTATCATCAGCCTCGACAACGATCGCGACGCCGAATCGGCGCTCCAGGTCACGCAGATTGGCTCGCTTCTGGTTGAGAATATAGAGCGCGACCGGTGCGCGCGTGCGCACCACAAGGTCATGAGTCGCGCTTTTGATCAGGGCGTCCTCGAGGACGCGCAGCACATGCAGCGCGATCGAAGCCGTCGATCGAATGACGCCTGAGCCCTGGCAGTGCGGGCACACCACTGTCGAACCCTCGAGGACGCCGGTTCGTATGCGCTGACGCGACATTTCAAGCAGGCCGAAGTGGGAGATGCGGCCAACCTGGATGCGCGCCCGGTCGTTTTTCAGCGCATCCTTGATCCGTCTCTCGACCGCGCGATTGTTGCGCGACTCCTCCATGTCGATGAAGTCGACAACGATGAGCCCGGCGAGGTCCCTCAGACGCAGCTGGCGCGCGATCTCGTCGGCGGCCTCGAGATTGGTGCGCAGCGCCGTATCTTCGATATTGTGCTCTCGCGTCGATCGGCCCGAGTTGACGTCGATAGCCACCAGCGCCTCGGTCTGGTTGATGACGATGTAGCCGCCCGACTTCAGCGTCACCTGGTTCGAGAACATCGCATCGAGCTGCGACTCGACGCCAGCCTTGGCGAAGACCGGTTGAGTGTCGCGGTAGAGTTGCACGCTGTTGACGTGGCTCGGCATCAGGAGCCGCATGAACTGCCTCGCCTCGCGATAGCCGGCTTCTCCCGCCACGACGATCTCCTCGACCTCCTTGCTGTAAAGGTCGCGGATCGCCCGCTTGATGAGCGAGCCTTCTTCGTAAACGAGCGTCGGCGCGCTCGATGCGAGCGTCGTCTCTCTCACGGTCTCCCACATCCGCAACAAATATTCGAAGTCGCGCTTGACCTCAGCCTTGGTGCGCGAAGCGCCGGCGGTCCGGAGAATGACTCCCATACCCTCGGGAACGTCGAGTTCCTCGGCAATCCCCTTCAGTCGGCTGCGGTCCTGAGCGTTGGTGATCTTGCGCGAAATGCCGCCGCCGCGCGCGGTGTTGGGCATCAACACCGAGTAACGCCCAGCGAGCGAGAGGTAAGTCGTCAACGCCGCCCCCTTGTTGCCGCGTTCTTCCTTGACGACCTGGACCAGCAGAACCTGCCGGCGCTTGATGACTTCCTGAATCTTGTACTGGCGGCGCAAGCGCGGCGCGCGGCGCGGAACTTCCTCCAGAGCGTCGCCGCCGATCTGCTCGACTGGCTCGCCTTCGTCTTCGGCCCGCTCCTTGGCGCTCGGCGCCAAGCGTTCCTCGGAGCCGGCCTCGAGGGTGGTGACCTCGTGATCGTCGTCTTCGGCGAGGGTCCCCTCGCGCCCGGCTTCGTCTTCTTGCGCCGCGGCGCGGGCGGGTTCGTCGAGCGCTCCGCCGTTCGACGGCTCTTCGGAGCTCGTATATTCGTCCGCGACCTCGTTCGGCGACTGCCCTCGCGCCGCATCGGGCGGCAAGGCTTCGCCCGGACTATCGGCGGCGGCGCCCAAGCCTGGAAGGTCGGGGGCTGCGCCTGTCTCGGGAACCGCGCCCACGGCTTCAGGGGCGCCGCCCTCGAGGGTCGCGGGAGGCGACGCGAAGTCGTCCGGGCCAAACTCGCTCGCGCCGAGATCCTCGGCGGAGGCCGCCTCGGAAATGGTCTCGTCCGCCTCGACGCGCGCTTCGACCTCCGGGCGCCGCGAGCGCCGATGACGCCGGCTGCGTCGTTCGCCGTTGGCCTCTTCATCTTCGTCGCGCTGCGACAGGGCTTCCTCATCGAGAAGCGCTTGGCGATCGGCGACCGGGATCTGGTAATAGTCCGGATGGATTTCGGAGAAGGCGAGGAAGCCATGGCGATTGCCGCCATAGTCGACGAAGGCGGCCTGGAGCGACGGCTCTACCCGGGTGACCTTGGCGAGATAGATATTCCCGCGCAGGGGCCTCTTGCTCGCTGACTCGAAGTCAAATTCCTCGACCCGATTGCCTCGCAGCACTACGACCCGGGTCTCTTCCGGGTGTGAGGCGTCGATGATCATTTTGTTGGCCATGGTAAACTCTCTCGCCGCGCGTCAAAATTCGCCGTGAGAGCCCAGAGGGCCGCCCGACTGCGCCGCGCGTGGCGTCTATGCTGGAGATGGAATAATTGGGAATCTGGGAAACGAGCGCCGACGCTTCGCTCGGCCGACAAGATGCGACCGCAGCGCCAGCAACCCTCCACGCCGCACCAATTGCGGCCGGAAAGTCGTGGTATTGCCATCGGAACATCGTCGTCCTGAAAACAAGGCGCGGCGCGGTTCGTCGCCGCTCAAGCGGCGCCGGAGGGCGCCGATGTCACGATCCAGGACGCGCCGCCGGCCTTCGTCAGGCAGGTCGATTCGTTGCTTTCCGCTCGCAATCTTCCCGCGCGCTCGCCGGCGGATCACTGTGTCGAGCTATCCGACGGGCCAGCAATCCGCCCCGACGTTATCCGCGCCGGCCGCGGGCCGTCGCATGACGGTCCCGACGAATTCCTCGCTCAACCAATAAGCGAGTCGACCTGCGCGGATTCGGTCCGAATTCGTAACGCACCCTAAATAGGCGCCGCCGGGCGCCTTGGCAAGTTCTTTTCCTACTTGTACTTCTTGAGGACGCGACCCCGGCCCTTCCTGCCTGAAGTCCCCTCGTGAGGTCCCCGTTTACCCGTCATTAAGAACTTCGCATGCTCATTTTTTGCTGGCGCAGACCGGTTCGCCCGCCCGGGCGGCGCGCGATCCGGCTGAAACTGCAAGCGATTGCGTGGCGGCGGCATTGGTTCTATAGCCCGATGGCGCGCGGCGCTGAGGGGAAGCTGAATGGCGCGACGCTTGGCGGCTCTTGCGGTTTTGGCGTTGGCGGCGGCGCCAGCTCAGCGCGCGTTCGCGGTCGACGCAGGCCCGCCGGTCGCGGTCGCCGCACGGCTCTCACAGGATCGGGGCGGCGCCAGGCTGATATTCGACCTTTCGCGAACCGTCGCCGCAACTGCCTCCGCCCTGGCCGCGCCCGACCGCATCGTCGTCGACATGCCGGAGGTCAATTTTCAGCTCGACCCTTCAGTCGGCCGGATCGGCGCGACGCGCGACGATTCGCTGGTCAAGGACTTCCGCTTCGGCCTGCTCGCGGCCGGCAAATCGCGGATCGTCGTCGACCTTGCGCGCACGGCCTGTCCTGCCGACGTCTCCGCCAAACCGATTGTCGATGGCGCCCCCGCGGCGCGGCTCACGATTGAACTGAAGCCCTGCGATGCGTCCGCTTTCGCCGCGCTTGTCCGCTCGCCCTCCGTTTCAGCGGCAAGCTCGCCCGACGCGCCCGCGCTCGCGCAACCGCCGGTCATTGTCCTTGATCCGGGTCACGGCGGGGTCGACGGCGGGGCCAGCGGCCTCGGCGGCGTGCAGGAAAAGACGCTGGTCTTTGAGTTCTGCGCCGAATTGAAGCGAGAGCTCGATGCAACCAAGCGCTACAAGGTCGTAATGACGCGGGAGGGCGACCAGTACGTGGATCTCGACGATCGGGTCGATATCGCGCGCGCCGCGAATGCGGCTTTGTTCATTTCCGTCCACGCCGACGCATTGAGCGAGGATGCGGACGTGAGCGGCTCCACCGTCTATACCGTCGCGGACCGCGCCTCCGACGCGGAGGCCGCCCGGATCGCCGCGCGCGAGAACGCCGCCGACAGAGATCCCGGTGCGCGCAAGGGGCGTGATGATCCGGACGTCGCCGACATCCTTTTCGACCTCAAGCGACGGGAGACCCGCACTTACGCCCATATCTTCTCCCGGGGTCTCGTCGACAGCCTGCGCGGCGCAGCCAAGCTCAATCACAACCCGGAGCGCTCGGCGGGCTTCGTCGTGCTGAAGGCGCCGGAGTTTCCCTCTGTCCTCGTCGAGCTTGGCTATTTGTCGAACCCGCAGGACGTCAGGTCTCTCACCTCCCCGGAATGGCGGACGAAGGCGGCCGGGGCGATGGTCAGCGCCATTGACGCATTCTTTTCAGGAACCGCGAAGTCGGCGGCCGTTCCGTCAAGCGAGCCGGGGATTGCGTTGTCGGGCGGGCAGGCTGCCGCGCCGCCCGGGCATTGACGCTTGCGCGCAATGGGCGCGCCGGGCTATTGGCATCCGCGGTCCGGCGCACGGCCGCAGCGATCATAGATTCGCCCAAGTCGAGACGGACACGGGGGACCGGCCCGCCGGGTTCGATCCCGCGCCGGAGCGGAGCGGTCAAGGGAACGGGCTGTAGATCGGCCTTGTAGTCTTCGCGCCTTTCGGGGCGCTGAAAATTAATGTTCGTCTCGACGCCTCGAGCGCTCGCCGACGGGCGCAATGGAAGGCTTCGATCGAGAGATGCGCGGGATCCTTCGCACCATCGGTTTCATATTTGCCACCGGCACGCTGCTGTTCGTGGTGGGGGCGGCCGTCTTTGCCGGCGTCGTTTGGAAATACGAGCAGGACCTGCCGGACTACTCGCAGCTCAAGAACTACGAGCCGCCCGTCATGACGCGCGTGCACGCGGCTGACGGCAGCCTGCTCGCCGAATATTCGCGCGAGCGACGGCTCTATCTGCCGTCCGACGAAATTCCAGCTTTGGTCAAGGAAGCTTTCATATCGGCCGAAGACAAGAACTTCTATAGCCATTGGGGCGTCGACCCCGAAGGCATTATTCGCGCCGGTTTCGTTTACCTGCAGGGTTCACGCCATATCCAGGGCGCCTCGACCATCACCCAACAGGTGGCCAAGAACTTTCTTTTGAATTCGGACCGGACTTTCGACCGCAAGATTCGGGAGATCCTGCTGAGCCTGCGCATCGAATCCGCCTACTCGAAAGAGAAGATTCTCGAGCTCTACCTCAACGAGATTTATCTCGGCCTTTCCAACTACGGCGTCGCCGCCGCGGCGCTCAATTATTTCAACAAGTCCGTCCACGAGCTCACCATCGCCGAAGTCGCCTATCTCGCGGCTTTGCCAAAGGAGCCGAGTTCGCTCAATCCTTTCCGCGACCACGACCGCGCTGTCGAAAGGCGCAACTACGTCATCGGGCGCATGCAGGAGGACGGCTACATCACCGCCAAACAGGCGGACCAGGCTCGGGCCGAGCCATTGGTCGTCAATCCGCGCGTCCTCACGCCAAACTCGATCGCCGCGGGTTTCTTCGCCGAAGAGGTCCGGCGGGAACTGTCGGAGCGATACGGCGAACAGAAGCTTTACGAGGGCGGGCTGTCGGTCCGCACGACTCTCGATCCGAAAATACAGCTGATGGCGCGCAAAGCGCTGGTCGACGGTCTCGTGCGCTATGACGAGGCTTATGGCTGGCATGGCACGCTCAAGACGATCGACATCAGCCAAGATTGGGGCGTGCCCCTGGCCGACATTCCCGCCTACGGCGACATCAAACCCTGGGTGTTGGCGGTGGCGCTCGACGTCGGCGACGCCGCGATGCGAATCGGAATCCAGCCCGAGCGCGACAAGTCGGGCGCGATTGTCGCCGACCGCAAGACCGGCACGGTGACGCTCGACGGCGTCAAATGGACGGGCAGGAGGCCCAGGGGCCTGGTCAAGCCGGGCGACGTCTTCTACGTCGAGCCGGTGGTCGGCCGCGACGGGGAATATCGGGTGCGGCAGATTCCGGAGGTGTCCGGCGCCTGCATCGCCATGGATCCGTTCACCGGACGCGTGCTGGCCATGGTCGGCGGGTTTTCGTTCGACGAGTCCGAATTCAATCGCGCGACCCAGGCGCAGCGCCAGCCGGGCTCCTCGTTCAAGCCGTTCGTCTACGCCGCCGCGCTGGATAACGGCTACACGCCGTCGTCGACCCTTCTTGACGCCCCGGTCACCATCGACGACGGCAGCGGCCAGCTGTGGACCCCGGCGAACTTCGAAGGCACCTCCGGCGGCCCGCATACGCTCCGATTCGGGGTTGAGCATTCGATCAACCTGATGACCATCAGGCTCGCCCGCGACATCGGCATGCCGCTGGTCGTCGAATACGCCAAGCGCTTCGGCATCTACGACAATCTGCCGCCGTTCCTGTCGATGTCGATCGGAGCCGGCGAGACCACCGTGCTCCGGATGATCACCGGCTATTCGATGTTCGCCAACGGCGGCAGGCGGGTGAAAGCGACGCTGATCGACCGGATTCAGGACCGCTGGGGCAATACGATCTACAAGCACGACGAGCGTGTGTGCGAGGGGTGCGATGACCCGGATTGGCACAATCAGCCCGAGCCTCGCCTGATCGACAAACGCGAACAAGTGATCGATCCGCTGACCGCCTATCAAGTCACCTCCATCCTGGAGGGCGTCATCCAGCGCGGCACCGGCATCGCGATCAAGGAAGTCGGCAAGCATCTTGCCGGCAAGACCGGCACCACCAACGATGCGAAGGACCTCTGGTTCGTCGGCTATTCGCCGAACCTCGCGTATGGCGTATTCATGGGTTACGACAAGCCGCGCTCCCTGGGCGGCGCTGCGCAGGCCGCGCTCTACACTGCGCCGATCTTCCGCGACTTTATGAAAATGGCGCTCAAGGACACGCCCGATACGCCGTTCCGCATTCCGCCCGGCATCAAGCTGATTTCGGTCGATGTCCACTCCGGAATGCGCGCGACCGGGCCCGGCACGATCATGGAGGCGTTCAAGCCCGGCACCGGGCCGCCCGATACTTACGGCGGCGGCTGGGGCGAAGGGGCTCAGACCTCGTCCCGGAGCGAACGATCGGTCGGGTCGGGAACCGGCGGGCTCTACTGAGCGGACGCGCTGCGGTGCGCTTTCGCGACGGGCCCGGCTCATGCAATCGAGACTCATGCAATCGCGTCCCGCCTTGAGGCATATGGGTTGAATCATGCGCGCCGAAGCCGAGCAGCTGGTCGAATCAATCAAGCAGTCCGTGGGGCTGCTGAGGAGGCATCTTTGACGTCGACGCAGCGACGCGGCGCCTGGCCGAACTGAACGCAAAATCCGAGGATCCGAATCTCTGGGCCGATCCCGAATCCGCCGAAAAGGTGATGCGCGAGCGTACGATGCTGGACGACCGGCTCGGTTCGCTCAAGAAAATAGAGCGCGACCTTGATGACGCGGCGACGCTGGTTGACCTTGGCGAGGCCGAGGGTGACCAGGCGGTTGAAGCCGAGGGAATCGCGGCGCTCCGGGCGCTCAAGGCCGAGGGCGAACGGCGTCAGCTCGAAGCGCTGCTCTCCGGCGAGGCCGACGCCAACGACACCTATCTCGAGGTCCATTCCGGAGCGGGCGGCACCGAAAGCTGCGACTGGGCCCGGATGCTGCTCAGAATGTACGCGCGCTGGGCGGAGCGGCGAAAGTTCGAAGTCGAGGTGATCGAAGAGACGGCTGGGGATGAGGCTGGCGTCAAGTCGGCCACGTTGATCATCAAGGGCCACAACGCCCACGGTTGGCTGAAGACCGAGTCGGGCGTGCATCGCCTGGTGCGCATCTCGCCTTTCGATTCGAACGCCCGCCGGCATACGAGCTTCGCCTCGGTCTGGGTCTATCCGGTCGTCGACGACCGGATAGAGATCGAGGTCAACGAGAGCGATTGCCGGATCGACACCTATCGCGCCTCGGGCGCGGGCGGGCAGCACGTCAACAAAACGGAATCGGCGGTGCGCATCACTCACCTGCCGACCGGAATCGTCGTCGCCTGCCAGTCGGAGCGCTCGCAGCACAAGAACCGGGCGACCGCCTGGAATATGCTGCGCGCGCGTCTCTATGAGCTTGAGCTCGAGAAGCGGGAAGCCAAGGTCGACGCCGATGCGGCCTCCAAGACCGACATCGGCTGGGGCCATCAGATCCGCTCCTACGTGCTGCAGCCCTATCAGATGGTGAAGGACTTGCGCACCGGCCACGTCTCGAGTTCGCCTTCCGACGTGCTCGACGGCGACCTCGATCCGTTCATCGAGGCTTCGCTCGCGCAGCGGCTGTCCGGCCGAACGGTCACGGTTGAGGACGTGGAATAATCAGCAAAACTGCAAGCAGCGCGAAGGCCGCGGCTTCGCACGACGAGCCCGTTCAGCCGATCGACGCAATTGACCATTCGCGGATGGCGATGCCGCCGGGAACGGCCCCGGCCGCGGCGCCGACGGATCGCCAAGGTGTTCAGCGACAGCGTGACCGGCGCCGCCTTGCGAAACGTAAGCGCCTAGCCAAGGGCGCAGCTCCTGGCGCAAGAAAACCGACATTTTCTTGACAAACCGGCTGGCGCACGATACGGTTTTTCAGAATTAAGCCGCAAGTCCGGCTCATGCGTCTCATGGGATCCGGCCGACCGCGGCTTTGGCGGCGGCGGGAGCCGGCGCTCGCGATTCGCACGAAACGAAAAGGGGGTCAAGCTATTGAAAATAAACAATCCCGCGAAATGACCGATTTCGTACCCTTTCAATAATCAAATACTTAGCACCCCCGTCGCGAAGCCGCTCGTTTCGCTTTGCGTAAGGATCCTTTCGCTTTCGGTGTTTTTTCGCCGCGTCGAGGCCCAAAAAGCAATGGCGCGAAATCGGCGGCGCCTTCGGGGCTCGCGCGGTGCGGCGCGGCGGTCAGCGGCGGAGGACGATGGACGATCCGAAATGGCGCCGCAAACCATTGGAATCGCTCGAAACGGACTCGGAAATGGCGCCGCCGGTTCGAGCAAGAACGGTCCGGGCGCCAATTTCATCCGCGCGGCGAACGGTGAGTCCGCCAGTGCGGCAGCATCCGCGTCAGGATGTCGTCGCGGTCGACGAAATGGTGCTTGAGCGCGCCCGCGACGTGGAGCGCGAGCAGAATCGCGATGCCCCAGGCGGCAAGCTTGTGCACGAGTTCGGCGCGACCGAACAGCAAGGCGTCGGGCGGGGCAATGTTGGGGATGACGAAGAGATCGAAGAACCGGGTCGGTACGGGGAGGGGCGAAGTCGAGACGACGAGCCAGCCGGCGATGATCGCGGCGATCGTCAGGACGTAGAGCGAGCCTTGCGCGAGGGCGGCGAGGAGGCGCTCCCAGTGGGAGGAAATCGGTGCCGGCGGCGCAGAGCCGATGAAGCGCGCGGCGAGCCTTGCCGCGGTCAAGGCCAGCGCCACGAAGCCGAGCGACTTGTGCCACTGATAGAGGTCGAAGGTCGACGCGGAGTCGAGGCCGCCGTAGACCATCGCCCAGCCGATGGCGATAAGCGCAAGAATGATTGCGGCCCCGATCCAGTGAAGAGAAATTATCAGCCCGCTCCACCGCGCCGGCCGACCCTCGACGGTCAAAGTTCGATCGCCTCGCTCGAGATCACCAGCTCGACCTCCCGCGAGACCAGGGGAAAGCCCGAGTTCATGCCGAAGGCTAGCCTGTCGATGCTGGTCTTCGCCAGGAAGTCGAGCCGCCCCCCGCTACCGCCTGCTTCGCGTTGCACCTCGACGTCGACGCTGAGCGGCCGCGTCACGCCAAGAAGGGTGAGGTCGCCGGTCACCCGGACCGTGTGGTCGCCGACCTTCTCGACCGTTTTCGAAACGAAATCGATCGAGGGATAATGCGCTGCATCGAGGAAGGCCACGGACCGCATATAATCGTCGAATGACGGCGAGCCGACGTCGACCGACTGCGACTGGACATGGAAAGCGACGCTGCTCCTGTCCGGATGGTCGAGATCGACCGAGATGCGTCCCTCGAACTGCCGGAACTGGCCGTGAGTGCGCGGATAGCCGATCGCGTCAATGGCGAAGGCGATATGCGTTCGGGCCGGATCGATCCGCCAGTTCGCCGCCGCCGCGGCGGGCATGCGGGTTTGCGCAAGGACGCCAAGCGCCAAGATCGCGCAGACAATGCAGACGCGCTGGATAATATTGTCGCGTGCGGTCATGTGGTCCTCGCCATTCTGGTCTGTACGAACATTCGAGGAGGACGCCTTATTCGTTTCCTTTCACCGACTTCATATACTCGTTACTTTCTGCTGACATCGCGGGGTCGGCCCCTATGCGCGGGGCGTCAGCGTTCAGATTTGCTTTTCGATCGTCTGCGCCAGCGCGGCGGCCCGCTGCTCCGGGATGTGACCAATGACCAGATGGCTGCGTCCGCCGCGCGACCACCATGCGAGCGACAAATCGTCCCGGCGCTCCGAGCGCATCGGGGCGTCCGCCGCATGATCGGCAAGGATGCAGAGCAAGACCGGGGCGCCCGAAGGCTCGACATAGGCGATCACAGCCAAAGGGGCGCGATCGTAAGAGAGCATGAACGCCGTGGTGAACCGCAGGCCCGGAAGCGCGATGTTTTCGGGCGTCAGCTTGGCGCCCACCTTGTCCCCGACAGCGCTGAGTTCAACCGCCTGCAGCGACGCGTCGGGGTGCAGAGGCGTGAAGGTCTCGTTGGAATAGAGGCCCGTGTATTCCGCGACAGCCGAACGCCAGTCCTCCCGCTCCTTGAGCAGCCCGACGCTTGCCGCAACCCACGCCGCCGCGCCTGCCGCGAGAAGCCCGATCGCGATGCCAGCCGCGAGCTGCCACAATCCACCGTGAGCGGACAGGACCGGCGGCCGGCGAACCGGTCCGTCCGCCGGAATCGCCCCCCGCAGGCGCTCGAGCGGAGCTTGGCCGAGGAGTTCCTGCAATGAGAAGGCGATCGGCGCGCTCGTCGCACGCAATTCGTCGTAGCGCTGACGTAACCGCTCGTCGGTCGCCAAGCGCGCCAGAAGCGCGCTTCGACTGGCTTCATCGAGCTCATTGTCGATCAAAGCGACAAGTTCGGCGTCTTCGTCAGCCATCGCTTACCTGGAGAAGGCTCCTACTTCAGTTTCGCCAGCGCCGCGCGCGCCGCGGCGAGCCTGCTCATGACCGTCCCGATCGGTATGGCGAGAGCCGACGCCGCTTCCGCGTAACTGTATCCCTCGCCGTAGACGAGCAACACCGTTTCGCGCTGCGCCTCGGGAAGTTGGCCAATCGCTCTTAACACCGCAGAGGCCGTGATATTCATTTCGATTTCACGAGCGCCGTCCGTCGTCAAGACGTCCTCCGCGTCGACGAAGCCGGCGCCTTCGCGAACGCGCCGCGACCGGATCTCGTTGAGCCAGATCGAGCGCAGAATGGCGAGCAGCCATCGGTCGACTCTCGTTCCCGGAGCAAACTGGTCGGCGCGCTCGATCGCACGCAGGCACGCCGCCTGAACGAGATCATCAGCGACATCGCGCGACCTCGACAATACGAGCGCATATCGCCAAAGGCGCGCCAGGGAAGGTTCGATCCCAGCCCGAACCTCGCGTCGGCTCTCTTCGCTCATGGCTCCGCTAGAATCCGCTCCTCCGACTATTACAGCAGGACAGCGAAATGCGCGAAGAGTCCGGCGGAGATTTTTTCGATTTTGCAGCCGCGCGCTCAAGAGACTCGCGGCGAATAAATGGTCGGGTGACGTGTGCCAGGTCTGGGACGTGAAGCATAAGAAGTGCCTCGTCAGGCACAGCGGCGTGTTGCCCGATCGTGAGCTCACCGAATACGCCTTCGCGCTCCTCAGGTGCGCGAATATCTCGGCGAGGCCTATGTGATCGAGGGCAAGTTCGATCTCGCCAAGGACCAGTTGGCGACGATCGGGAAGCTTTGCGGAACCGAATGTGAGTACTACGAGGACCTGGCCAACGCGCTGACCGAGGCGCACGCGCTCTAGTCCCGCGACGAGCCGCGCGCCGAGGCGTTTCGGCGCGCGCCGCTCGCGATTGAAGGAATAAGTCTAAATGTCGCACGCCCAATCGACGGCTGAAGACGCCGCGCCGTCAGCGGATTCGCGCGCCTTCGACGCAGACCTCGCTTTCCCGTCGCGCCTTTCCGGGCCGCTCATGCTTTTGGCGCGGGCGATGCTTGCTTACATTTTCATCGTCGAGGGGGCTGAGAAGGTCATGAGCTACGCCGGTGTGGTCGAATATATGCAGGCCAGCGGGGTCGACGGCCGGCTCCTGCCGCTGGTCATTCTGACCGAGCTCGGCGGCGGCCTGCTCGTTCTGGTCGGGCTGAAGACGCGCTGGGCGGCGATCGCGCTTCTGGGCTTTTGCCTGCTGACGGCGCTCATCTTCCACCTCGGCGCCGATCAGACAATTGAGTTGCGGAAGAACGTCGCGATGGCCGGCGGCTTCCTGACGCTGGCGACTTTCGGCCCCGGCGCATGGTCGCTTGACTCCTGGCGCCGGCGCGCGGGTTAGGGCTCCACAGCTGGTTGTTCGAGGTCCCGTCTCGGCGCCAGACTACCGCCTTGCGGCGGGCCGAAGGCCCGGCCTATAGATAGCCTCTCGGCGCCGCCCCATGTGCTAAGGCTGCGCTCACCTTTTATTGAACCTTCCGAATGTCCACCGTCGACGTCAAGCCGACCAACCGCAAGCCCGCCGGCAAGGCCGATGCGCCCAATGAACCGTTCAAGCGGGCGCTCGCGTCCTGCGTGCGGGCGCTGGCGCGCCATCCTGAGCTCGAGGTCGCCTACTCGGCCGACAAGCCGTCGCTCGTGACCTCGCCGGAAGGCGCCAAGGCGCGGCTGCCGGAACCGCCGCGCAAGCCTAATCCGCGGGAGGCTGCGATCATCCGCGGCCTCGGCGATTCGTTCGCCTTGCGCCTCGCCTGCCACAGCGACGCGATCCATCGGCGCCTTGCGCCCCAGAGCCCGCCGGCGCGCGCGTTGTTCGACGCGGTCGAGCAGGCGCGGGTCGAAGCCATCGGCTCGCGCAGGATGCAGGGCGTGGCCTCGAATATCGCCGCCATGCTCGACGACCGCTACCACCGCAGCCCGTTCGCCGAGGCGCGGACGCGCGAGGAGGCGCCGATCGAGGACGCCGTCGCCATGCTGGCCCGCCAGCGCCTGACCGGGCTCGAGCCGCCGCGCGGCGCCGCGCGTCTCGTCGAGCTTTGGCGGCCCTTCATCGAGGAGAAGGCCGGCGCGGATCTCGACCGGCTGGGCGAGGCGCTGCTCGACCAGCGCGCCTACGGCAGGCTGGTGCGCAGGCTCCTCACCTCGCTCGGCATCGCCAACGAATCCGACGCCGACGCCGAGGAATCGGAGGATGAGGCGGACGACAAGACGCCGCCGGAGGACGCCGACGAGGCTGAAGGCGAGGGCGAAGACCGGCAGGCCCAGGATTCGATGCAGCGCGAGGCGGCCGACGACACCGCCGACGACGCCGAGGAGGGCGCGATCGACACGGTCGAGGCGCCCTCGTCGGAGCTCGAGGACGAGGGCGAGGCGGGCGATGCGCAAGAGGCGGCGGAAAGCCGTCCCCCGCAGCCGGCCGCCACCGAGAAGCGGGGGCCCGACTATAAGGCCTATACCACGCGTTTCGATGAGATCGTCGACGCCGACGAATTGTGCGATCCCGACGAATTGCAACGCTTGCGCGAATATCTCGACAAACAGTTGCAAAGCCTCCATTCGGTCGTCGCCCGCCTCGCCAACCGGCTGCAGCGGCGCCTCATGGCGCAGCAGAGCCGCTCGTGGGAGTTCGATCTCGAGGAGGGCGTGCTCGACACCGCGCGCCTGCCGCGCGTGGTCATCGACCCGCAGCAGCCCTTGTCCTTCAAGCAGGAGAAGGACATGGCCTTCCGCGACACGACGGTAACCCTGCTCATCGACAATTCGGGCTCGATGCGCGGCCGCCCGATCTCGGTCGCCGCGACCTGCGCCGACATCCTCGCCCGCACGCTCGAGCGGTGTGGGGTCAAGGTCGAAATCCTCGGCTTCACCACCCGCGCCTGGAAGGGCGGGCAGTCGCGCGAGGCCTGGCTTCAGGCCGGCAAGCCCGCCAATCCGGGCCGGCTCAACGACCTGCGCCATCTCATCTACAAGTCCGCCGACGCGCCCTGGCGACGGGCGCGCAAGAACCTCGGGCTCATGATGCGCGAGGGGCTGCTCAAGGAGAACATCGACGGCGAGGCGCTCGACTGGGCGCACCAGCGGCTTCTCGGGCGCGCCGAGCAGCGCAAGATCCTGATGATGATCTCCGACGGCGCGCCGGTCGACGATTCGACGCTCTCGGTCAACCCGGGCAACTATCTCGAGCGCCACCTGCGTTTTGTGATCGAGGAGATCGAGACCCGCTCGCCGGTCGAGCTTATCGCCATCGGCATCGGCCATGACGTGACCCGCTACTATAAGCGCGCGGTGACGATCGTCGACGCGGAAGAGCTGGGCGGAGCGATGACCGAGAAGCTGGCCGAGCTCTTCGACGAGAACGCCGAGCCACGCCAGCCGGCGCGGCCGGCGCCGGCGCGCCGGGGGCGGAAGGCGGCTTAGGGCCGCGACGTCGTCCTCGGCGCGATGGACTTCAACGCAGATCGGCGCAGAACGGACTGTGACGCTGGTCACTTGCGGCGGGGCTTAACGTGTGCAAGTACGCATGCGTGGACGACCGCCAAACTCTTGGCAGTGCGGAGGGCAACTCGGATCGTCTCACTAAATTTGTAAAGACTATCTGGCTCGTCCACTTCAAATCCGCAAACAAGGAAGGGCAAGGTCATGGAAAACGCAATAAATGTGGGCAAGGCTCGGGTCGTGGTCACAGACCATGGCGAGTTGCACGCTTATGTCACCCCTGACGTGATGTACGATCTTGCTTCATGCCAGGAGGTCATCCGGAATGTCGTCGGGATTTACCATCCCCGTTGCTGCTCGGGCTTGAGTATTGCCTTGAAACTTGCCGTCTCAAACGCCGCCGCGGGTTCATCAAAAGGCTGAACTATGCGGCCGCGGGCGCTGGGCGTTGCATTGATGTGGTGGCCGGAGCTGGACCCTCTCTGCCACGGCGGAGAGGGACTCGTCGACGCAATCGAAGTAGAGCCGGAAACCTTCTGGGCGCCCGCTTCACAAGGGCGCCCGACCCGTTCGTATCTTGGCGCCGCGGTTGCTCATCTGCCGCAACCTAAACTCCTGCATGGCGTCGCAGCGCCCCTCGGCGGCGTCTGCGGCGCCCCTTTGGAGCATGCCGACCTTTTGGCCAAAGACATTGCCGAGATCCAACCGCAATTCATCAGCGAGCATCTCAGCTTTACCCATTTTCGGCCGCAGCCGGACTCGCAGGAGATTTTCTCCGGTTTCCTGTTACCCCCGTCCTATTCCAGCGCGGGCGCCGGATTGGCGGCGCGTAACATCCGTCGGCGCCGGACGGCGTTAGGCGGTATTCCGATAGCCGTTGAAACGACTGTCGATTATCTGCCGGCGGCGCCCGGCGCCTGGCCGCCCGGCGAGTTCGTGTCAGCGGTTGCGGAAGACGCCGACTGCGGAATCCTGCTCGATTTGCACAACGTCATGTGCAACGCCCGCAACGGCGGCGTAAGCATGGCGGCCTTCTGCGAAGCCTTGCCATTGGAGCGAGTCTGGGAAATTCACTTGGCCGGCGGGGAGTCGGAGAGTGGCTTCTTCACCGACGCCCACTCGGGGTTGGTGGAGCCGGAATTAATGGAAGCTGCAGCGACCTTGATTGCGAGCCTTCCCAATGTGCAGGCGGTCACTTTCGAGATCATGCCGGAGCGCGTCGCGGAGGTTGGCCTTGGCGCCATCGCGCGCCAACTTGGCGCCATGCAGGATTTGTGGGCGGCGCGCGCCGCTCCAGGCAACCATGCGCAGGGCAATCGCAGAGCGCGCCCCTCAATCGATCCGCCAATCGATCCCGAAATATGGGAGCGATTGTTGGGATGCACTATTCTCGGATTCCCGCCGCCGACCGTCGACCCGGAGATTTCCTCGTGGCTGACATCGGCTGCCCCCGCAATAGATCTCTATCGCGGTCTGATTGGCGAGGGGCGGGCAGGCGCCATCACAGTCGCGGCGCCATCGACTATTCACCTGATCCTGAAGGAGTGCGGCGAAGACGGCGCGCGGCGCCTTCTTGGCGAGTTCTGCGGCGGCTCTCCGCCCTGCACCTCGGCCGTCGACGAGGCGCATGGGTTTCTGCGGTTTTTGGCGACCGTCGATCCCGTCCCGTCAGGATTGGCAGCCGCCATGCGCGCCGACCTCGCCAAAATGGCGCGACTTTAGCCCTGCTTTAGTTTCGGAAGCGGTATCGGAGGTTCGAGTCCCTGCCCGCGGGCGAGCATTTCTTTCCGTCGAATTTAATGGGTTGATCGCGGCCCTGGCTAGCGCGCCAGCCGCAAGCCGACGAGCCGCCGCCTCGCGTCTCATCGCGAGATCAGCCAGAGGATGAGCGAAAGCACGACGCTCAGGAGGATCCCGGTCGTGATCGGGGCGTAGAAGGTGAAGCCGCCGCCGCGCTGAATGAAGATGTCGCCTGGCAGCCGCCCGAGCCCGAGCTTCGTAATCCACGGCCAGATGAGACCGACCACGGCGACGGCGAGGCCGATGATGATGAGCGTACGAGACATCTCCTTTGCCCGGAGGTTGCGCTATATTGCCGGGTCAGGGCCGTCGACCAGGGTCGTCCGCACGGCCTCGAGCGGATGATCTATGAGCGGCTCGACCCGCTGCACGAACGCGCGAGTGTGCGGCAGTTCGGCGTGGAGGTCGAAGGCTGCCTCGTCGATCCAACGCGAGTGGACATAAAAGAGACCTGGGTCGCGAAGCGAGCGGAAGGCGTTGATCGCGAGGCACCCCGGCTCGGCGCGAGTGGGGGCGAGAACGGCGCGCAGCGTCGCCGCCAGAGCCGCTGCGTGGCCGTCCCGGGCGTGAAAGCGGGCGAAAATGTAAAGCTCCATCGGCGTCCGTCCCGTTCCGGCGGGCGCGCGCCGCTTACTTCGGCCTGAGATAGAGGCCGACGCCCTTGTCGACAAACTTGAGCGTGTAGGCTCGCGTGTAATCGGCGCGTTTGTCGATCATGCCGGTTTGGACCATCTTGTCGAAAAAGTCCTTCCAGCGCTCGTCGGTCATCGCGCCGATGCCGAGCTTGAGCGTGTCGCCGGAATCGACGACGCCATGCTCTTTCATCTCCGCGATCGAGAAGGCGATCTGGTTGTCGGTAATGTCAGGGTTGTCGGTCTTGATCAGGTCGTTGGCCTTGGAATTGTCGCCATAGAGATAGTGGTACCAGCCGATCGCGGAAGCGTCGACGAAGCGCTGGACGAGATCAGGGTTCTTGTCGACGATCTCGTTGCGGGTCACGATCAGCGTGGAATAAGTGTCGTAGCCGTAGTCCGAGAGCAGGAAAACGTTCGGCTTGAAGCCGCCCTGCCTTTCGATCTCATAGGGCTCGGCGGTCAGGTAGCCCTGCTGAATCGAGTCCTTGTTCCTGATGAACGGCGCCGAATTGAAATTGTACGGCCTGATGTTCTCATCCTTGAAGCCGTAGGCGATGCGTAGCCAGGCGTAGAAGGTGTTGATCGCCCCCGCGCCCACGTAGACGGGTTTCGCCGCCGGCAGCTCCGCCCACTTGTCGAGGCCGACGCCGGGATGCGACATGAGGATTTGCGGGCTTTTCTGGAAGTCGGCCGCGACGGCGATGAGCGGGAGCTTGGCCTCAGCTGAAAGCAGATTGCCGATCATGTCGCCGCCCATGAAAAAATCGAGCTTGCCGAACAGGAGCATGAGCCCCCCGTTGGACTGCGGGCCGCCGGGAATGATGTCGACGTCGAGCCCGTATTTTTCATACGTTCCGTCGGCCGCCGCCTGGAAGTAGCCGCCGGCCTCGGGGTCGGCGAGCCAGTTGGTGCCGAACCTCACCTTGTCGAGCGCGAGCGCAGGCGTGGCTAAGGCGACGATTCCAGCCAAGGCGGCAAATGTTGCCAAACGCATGCGACACTCCCAAGGACGGGCCATTGCCCGGCGCAGCGCGAAGTCTGCCTCGCTATTCTAACGCGCGGATGAAAAGCGGCCAATTCGACGCGGGAGCGAAGCGCTGCGGCGCGGCGGTTCAACCGATCGGCGACGCGCGGCGGCTATCCGGCCCCGGCTCGTCGCGGCGCGTCGCGAGCCCCCGCCGCCGATCGGGACAGGATAGCCGCGACCCTGGCGGCGAGGTCATCGAGCGCGAACGGCTTTCGCAAAATCTCCATGCCGTCCGTCAGCTCGGCGTCGTCGAGCGCGGTCCCTGCGTAGCCGGTGATGAACAAAACCCGCAGGCCGGGAATCGCCGCGCGGGCTGCGTCCGCGAGCTGCCGCCCGCTCGAGCCGGGAAGCCCGACGTCGGTGACCAGAAGATCCAAATGGCGACGCTGTTCGATGAGGCGCAATCCTTCAAGCCCGTCCGCGGCTTCGTCGACCTCGCATCCCATGTTGGCGAGGACTTCAACGATCTGGGCGCGCACGTCGGCCTGGTCCTCGACAACCAGAACGGCACCGCGAGCCGAAGAGGGCGCCGTCGCCGCGCCGGCGGGTTTCGACCAGTCCTTCCTTGCGTCTTGTGACCGGGGAGAGCCCGGCAAGGAGATGATGACCTTGGTTCCGCGTCCGGGCTCGCTCTCGATCCTGAGAAAGCCCCCGGACTGGCGGACAAATCCGTAAACCTGCGACAATCCAAGACCGGTCCCCTGGCCGGTTGGCTTGGTGGTGTAGAAGGGCTCGATCGCCCGGCCGAGGATTTCGGCGGTCATTCCGATGCCGGTATCCGAGACCGAGACTTCGACGTAGTCTCCGGGCTTGGCTTCCTCCGGATCGGATAAGTCGCGGGCGGTCACCTTGCGGTTTGCCACCGAGATCGTCAGCTCGCCGCTGTCCGGCATCGCGTCGCGGGCGTTGATCGCCAGATTCATGAGCGCGCCCTCCAGCTGGTGGGCGTCGCAGACGACGTCCGATTTGCCGTCGCCCAGCCTAAGCTGCAATCGAATCTCGGGACCGATCGTTCGTTGGAGAAACTCGCGCATTCCGCCGATGAATTGGTCGGGCTGCACGCGCTCGGGCTGGAGGGCCTGACGGCGGGAAAACGCCAGCAGCCGGTTCGTCTGCCCGGCCGCGCTGTTGAGCGCACGCCGCATTTCGTCAACGAAGCGCCCGACCTCGTCGAGCCGTCCGGCCGCGATCCGGAGCTCCAGCAGAGTGAGGCCGCCAGAGACAGCCTGAATCATGTTGTTGAAATCATGGGCGATGCCCCCGGTCAGCTGGCCGACGACCTCCATCTTTTGCGATTGATAAAGGCGCTCTTCGGTCGCCCTCAGGGCCGCGTTGGCCTCACGGAACTGCGATGGCGAGGGCAGAGCCAAGGCGGCGGGAATGAACCTCCACAACACGATCGCGGTGAACAGGGACACCAGCGCGGTCGCCATCTTGACCACTGCTCCCAGGCCGTAGACGGGGACCCAGAGCGTCAAGACGTCGATCCAGTGCGTGGCGCCGCAAAGCAGGATGAATGCCGCAAAGAGGAACAGAAGCGGCCGAAACACCAAATCGCGCCTTCGGCGAGCGATGACTCCGAGGGCGACCGGAATGGAAAAATAGGCAAGCGCAATCCCGGCGTCCGAAAGGGCATAGGTCCAGATCAGGCCAGGCTCCCAAAGCAGACAGAAGCCATGCGCAGTCAGACCGGAAGGGTTGAACAGCCAATCGCCGAGGTCGTTGAACATGTCGTTCTCCCAGCCGAATCGACGATGGCCAGCCGACCCATCAAGCAAGCGGGATCGCCCGATGGCGGGACTATGCAGCCACAGAGGGCCCGGAGGCAAAAATACGGCAGGCCCTGCTTGCGTTTTCCCGGATTGATCGATCTCGCCGCTTCGGCGAACCTCCCGCCGATCGCTTCTGGCGACTCTCAGCGGCAGGAATACTCGTATGTCTGACGCGACGCCGGGCAATCGCCTCGACCGGCCGGTAGATGAAAAGACCGACCACATCCTCGGGCCGCCGAACGCCGCCGTCACGCTGGTCGAATATGGCAGCTACGCCTGCCCCTATTGCCGCGCCGCCAACGAGCGGATCGCCGAGGTGCGCGACCAGTTCGGCGATCGCATGCGCTACGTCTTTCGCCATCGGCCGCTGGTGGGGGTCGAACTTGCGCGCCGCGCTGCCGAACTGGTCGAGCGCGCCCCCGATCCGAAGCGGTTCTGGGACGAGCACGTCAAGCTGATGACGCGCTCGGAGGTCTTGACCGAGGACGATCTCGACGCGGTCGCCCGCGACCTCGGCGTTGCCGCCGATTATGGCTCGCCGGACGATCCGGCCGTCATCCGCGCGAAGGCGCGGGTCGACGCGGACGAGTTGAGCGCCGCAGCGAGCGGCGCGTTGATCACGCCGACCTTTTTCATCAATGGCCGCCGTTACGACGGGCCGTGGGACGAGAGCGCGCTCGCCGACGCGATGCTCGGCACGCTCGGCCATCGGGTGCGCTCGGCGGCGCTCGACTTCGCGGCCTGGGGACCCTCCGCGGGCGTCCTTCTCCTGCTGGCGACGCTGATCGCCGTCGCCTTGGTCAATAGCGGCCTGGGTCCGGGCTTCGCTGCGTTCTGGGAGCAGAAATTCGGGTTCACGTTCGGCGGCGCCGGTTTTTCGCTGTCGCTCCTGCATTGGATCAACGACGGGCTCTTGACCCTGTTCTTTCTCGTGGTCGGGCTCGAGATCAAACGCGAGTTCACCGTCGGGCACCTCTCGGGGTGGCGCTCGGCCGCGCTCCCCGTCGCCGGCGCGATCGGCGGCATGATCGCGCCGGCCGCGCTCTATCTTCTCATCATTCCGCCGGGACCGTGGATGCACGGCTGGGGCGTGCCCATGTCGACCGACACCGCCTTCGCGGTGGCGCTGATCGTCATGCTGGGATCGCGGGTCCCGGTTGAATTGCGCATCTTCCTCACCGCGGCGGCGATCGTCGATGACCTCGGCGCGATCCTCGCCGTCGCCGTCTTTTATTCGGGCGAGCTCAGCCTCGTTTATCTCGCGCCGGCCGCCGTCCTGGTCGGCGCGCTGGCGCTGCTCAACCGGTCGCGCGTCTATACACTTGCGCCCTATGTCGCCGTCGGCGTCGCCTTGTGGGCGTGCGTGCTGGCGAGCGGCCTTCATCCGACGCTCGCGGGCGTGATCCTGGCTTTGTTCATTCCGACCCGGCCGCCGCCGAACCTGACTGCGCTCACCACCCAGGCGAGCGCCGTCATCGCCGCCGAGGCGGCGGGCGAGGGCGAGGTGCTCAGGCACGGGCCGTCCGCGCCGGCTTTGCGCGCGCTTGATGCGATTCACGACCGCCTCGAGTCGCCCGCCGACCGCCTCTTGCGCCATGCCGGCGCGCGATCGAGTTACCTCGTGCTGCCGCTATTCGCGCTCGCCAATGCCGGCGTCGCGCTCAGGATGGACACGTTCATGGGCCGCGAGCTTCTGTTCGCCGCGATCATCGCCGGGCTGGTGATCGGCAAGCCGCTCGGCATCCTCGCAGCCTCAGCGCTCGCGGTTGCGTCCAGGCTCGCGGTCAAGCCGAAAGCCTATTCCTGGGCGCAACTGGCCGGAGCCGGGGCGCTCGGCGGAATTGGGTTCACAATGTCGCTGTTCATTGCCGGCGAAGCCTTTCCGGCAGAGGCCGATTTCGAGGCGGCCAAGATCGCCGTCTTCATCGCCTCGATCGTGTCAGCTATCGCCGGCGTGACGCTGCTCGCGATCGCCGGGCGAAATGATTTGTAGCCGGCGTCGATGACCCCGGCCGAGGCCGTCAGCGGCCCCGTCGACAAAAGGGCCATTGAAAGCGGGCGCGGAAACCGCCAGATGGGGCGCTTGGAATCGCCCGGGCGGCCGTCCCGGCGGCGACGCAGGCGATAAGAGGGAGGTCTTCGACCATGAGCCATGTCACTTACACTGTCGTCGAGCACGACGGCGGCTGGGCCTACAAAGTCGGCGATGTCTATTCGGAGACCTTCGCCACCCGCGAAGCCGCCCACGCCGCCGCCGCCCGGGCGGCCCGCGAGCAGCGCGCTCCCGGCGCGGGCGGCCCGATCGAATTCGAGGACAGCTCTGGCCGCTGGCATGAGGAAGAGGAACGCGGCGACGACCGCCCGGACACCGACGTCAAGGACTGAGGGCCGGCGGCGACGCCAGCGCCAACACAGCAAATCCGCATAATTCCGGGAGAACTTGGTCGGAGTGAGAGGATTCGAACCTCCGACCCCCTCGTCCCGAACGAGGTGCGCTACCAGGCTGCGCTACACTCCGACATCGCCCGACCTTGAGACCGGCGAGCAGGCCTTATAGGGGCGCGGCCGGTGCGGCGCAAGCGTGGCTTGCCGTTGCTTGGCTTGGCTTGGCGAGACTGCGGCAAAAACGCGCCGGCGCCTTGCCCGCTCGATCGATCGAAGGCTAAGCTTTAGCTTGGAGAGCGCCGCGAGGCCGCGAGCGGCGGCCTGCCGAGGCTCGGACAAAAGGATCAGAGGAGCGCCCATGAGCTTTCGCCTCAAACTTTTTGCATTTGCGGCGGCGCTCATCGCCTCCGCCGGGGCGGCGGCCGCCGACGACCTCAAGGTCGCCCTCATCTATGGCCTGACCGGACCGTTGCAGGCCTACGCCAAGCAGACCGAGACGGGCTTAAGGCTCGGCTTCGAATATGCGACCAAGGGGACAATGGAGGTCGACGGGCGCAAGATCGTCATCATCACCAAGGACGATCAGGGCAAGCCCGACCTTGCCAAGAGCGCGCTCGCCGAGGCCTACGAGGACGACGGCGCCGACATCGCCGTCGGCACCACCTCGTCCGCCGCGGCGATCGCCATGCTGCCGGTCGCCGAAGAGCACAAGAAGATCCTGGTCGTCGAGCCGGCGGTCGCCGACCAGATTACCGGCGACAAGTGGAACCGCTACATTTTCCGCACTGCCCGCAATTCGAGCCAGGATGCGATCTCGAACGCGGTCGCGATCGGCAAGCCCGGCGTCCATATCGCAACGCTGGCGCAGGATTACGCGTTCGGCCACGACGGCGTCGCGGCGTTCAAGCAGGCGCTCGCCAAGACCGGGGCGACTCTCGACGCCGAGGAGTATGCGCCGATCAACACCACCGACTTCACCGCCCCGGCGCAGCGCCTTTTCGACGCGCTCAAGGACAAGCCTGGCCGCAAGATCATCTGGGTCATCTGGGCGGGCGCGGGCGATCCGATGGACAAGCTCGCCGATCTCGATCCCGGCCGCTACGGCATCGAGCTCTCGACCGGCGGCAACATTCTGCCCGCCCTTGCCCTCTACAAGCGCTTTCCCGGCATGGAGGGCGCCGCATATTACTACTATGGCATCCCCAAGAACCCGGTGAACGACTGGCTCGTCGCCGAGCATCAGAAGCGCTTCAACGCCCCGCCCGATTTCTTCACCGCCGGCGGCTTCGCCGCGGCGATGGCGATCGTCACCGCGGTCGAGAAGGCGAAATCGACCGATACCGAAAAGCTCATTTCGACCATGGAGGGCATGGAGTTCGACACGCCCAAGGGCAAGATGATCTTCCGCAAGGAGGACCATCAGGCGCTGCAGTCGATGTATGCGTTCAAGATCAAGGTCGACCCAAACGTTGCCTGGGCGATCCCTGAGCTCACCCGCGAGATCAAGATTGAGGATATGGACATCCCGATCCGCAACAAGCGATGACTCCATTGGGCCTCGTCCTGAGGAGCCGCGTGGCGCGCGGCGTCTCGAAGGACGCCCCAGAGCCGGCGGCGGTCGATCCGCCCTGGACCATCCTTCGAGGCCCTTCGTCTTTGACAAAGGGCGCCTGAGGATGAGGGTGGCGGGAGGGTTTCCTAATCGGGAACGACGCCAGTGACCCCGTCGCTGGAGACCCGGAGCTTGACGGTCCGCTTCGGCGGCCATGTCGCGGTCGACCACGTCTCCTGCGCTTTCTTTCCCGGCGAGCTGACCGCCATCGTCGGGCCGAACGGGGCCGGCAAGACGACCTATTTCAACCTGATGTCGGGGCAGCTCGCCGCGTCCGACGGCGCCGTCCTGGTCGGAGGCGAGGACGTCACCGGCCGCAGCGCGCCTGAGCGCACGCGGCTCGGGCTCGGGCGGGCGTTCCAGCTCACCAACCTCTTTCCGCGCCTCAGCGTCGGCGAGAACGTCCGGCTCGCGACCCAGGCGAGAGCCGGCGTTCACTACGACATGCGGCGGCCCTGGCGCGCCAACGCCGATCTCATCGCCAGAGCCGACGCGGTGCTCGATTCGGTCGGCCTCGTGAGCAAGCGCAACGCGCTTGCGTCCGACCTGCCGCACGGCGACCAGCGCAAACTCGAAGTGGCGATGATGATGGCGCTCGAGCCCTCAATCTTCATGTTCGACGAGCCGACGGCGGGCATGAGCGTCGACGAGGTTCCGGTGGTCCTCGACCTCATCGCGCGGCTCAAGACCGACAGGTCGAAGACCATTCTCCTGGTCGAGCACAAGATGGACGTCGTGCGGTCGCTCGCCGACCGGATCATCGTGCTCACCAATGGCCAACTCGCCGCCGACGGCGAGCCCGCCGCGGTGATCGCCTCGCCCGTCGTGCAGGAAGCCTATCTCGGCGTGACGCCCGGCGCGCAAACATGAGCGCGGCGCTCACGCTTCAAGGCGTGCACACCCACATCGGCCGCTACCACATCCTGCAGGGCGTCGACTTCGACGCGCCGGCGGGTCTCACGACCATGCTGCTCGGCCGCAACGGCGCCGGGAAGACGACCACGCTGCGCACCATCATGGGCCTGTGGCGGGCCTCGAAGGGACGGATCGCGCTCGGCGCGACCGCGCTCGAGAAGCTGGCGGCGAGCGATGTCGCTCGGCTTGGCGTTGGCTATGCGCCGGAGACAATGGCGGTGTTTTCCGATCTCACGGTCAGGGAGAACCTCGTACTGGGAGCGCGCGAGGGCGCCCTCGACGACGCGCGTCTTAACTGGATCTTCGGCTTTTTCCCGGCCCTGAAGAAATTCTGGCTGTCGCGCGCAGGGGCGCTCTCGGGCGGGCAGAAGCAGATGCTGTCGATCGCGCGCGCCATCGTCGAGCCGCGCGAGCTCCTGCTCATCGACGAGCCGACCAAGGGCCTCTCGCCCGCGATTGTCGGCGCGCTGATTGCCTGCCTCAACGAGATCAAGGCGACCGGGGTCACGATCCTGCTCGTCGAGCAGAACTTTCGCGTCGCGCGCGAAGTCGGCGACGAGGTCCGGGTGATGGACAATGGACGTGTCGTCCATCGTGGCGCGATGGCGGCGCTGGCCGCGGATGAAGCGCTGCAAAATCGTCTGCTCGGCTTGAGCCTGGATTCGCATCAATGAGCGCGCTTGACGCCGGCGCCGCCCTGCCGCGGCGAGGGCCGGACATCCTTCCGGCGCTCACGCCGCTCGCGGTCGCGCTTATCGCCGCGCCGTTCATCGGCTCGCTCTCGACCTTCGTCACCCTCACCGCGGCAGGGCTGGCGATGGGGATGCTGATCTTCACCATGGCCTCGGGCCTCACCCTCGTCTTCGGCATGATGGATGTGCTCAATTTCGGCCACGGCGCCTTCATTGCGCTCGGAGCCTATGCCGCGACGCTGGTGCTCCTGCCGCTCGCGAGCTGGTCGGCCTCCGATTCGCTTGGGCTGAACCTTGCGGTCTTCGTGCTCGCGATCGTCGTCGCGGCGCTCATCTGCGGCGTGTTCGGCTGGGTGTTCGAGCGCCTGATCGTGAAGCCGGTCTACGGACAGCACCTGAAGCAGATTCTGGCCACCATCGGGGGGTCGATCATCGCCGAGCAATTGCTCTACGCCGTCTTCGGCCCGGCCCAGATTCCGCTCGCTTTGCCCAAGACCTTCGAGGGCTCGTTCGTCTTCGGCCAGGCGGCGATCGAAAAATATCGGCTGCTGGCGACCTGCATTGGCCTCATCGTGTTCGCCGGCGAGATGCTGGTCTTGAACCGCACCAGGATCGGTCTTTTGATCCGCGCCGGGGTCGAGAACCGCGAGATGGTCGAAGCGCTCGGCTATCGCGTCGACCGGCTGTTCGTGGCGGTGTTCATGGCCGGCTCTGCGCTGGGGGGACTGGGCGGAGCGATGATGGCGCTTTATCGCGGCCAGGTTCACGCCACGATCGGCGGCGAGTTCCTGGTCTTATGCTTCATCGTCATCATCATCGGCGGCCTGGGCTCGGTCGGCGGCTCGTTCGTCGCCTCGATCCTGGTCGCGCTGATCGCCAACTACGCCGGCTTTCTCGCCCCCAAACTCGCGCTGGTGTCGAACATCCTGGCGATGGTCGCGGTGCTGCTCTGGCGGCCGCGCGGGCTCTATCCGGTCAGCGGGCGATGAACCTTCTCTCCGGCGATCCGCCGCGCGGGCGCGCGCTGCAGGCGATCCTCGTTCTCGTCATCCTTGCGCTCGTCCTCGCCCCGTTCCTGTTCCCGGGCGCCAAGGCCTTGAACGTCGCCGCCAAGACCTGCGTGATGATCCTGCTTGTCGCGTCCTACGACCTTCTGCTCGGCTATACCGGCATCGTGTCGTTCGCCCATGTGATGTTCTTCGGCGTCGGCGCCTACGGCGTCGGGCTTGCGCTTTATGGGCTTGGCGCGGGCTGGGGCGCGCTCGTCGTCGGGCTCATCTGCGCCGCGGCGCTGTCGCTCGCGCTTGCGCTCGCTATCGGCCTCTTCTCGCTCAGGGTGCAGTCGATCTTCTTCGCCATGGTGACGCTCGCGGTCGCCTATGCCTTCAACGTGCTGGCCTCGCAGCTCTCGTGGCTCACCGGCGGCGAGGACGGGCGCTCGTTCAAGGTCCCGGAGGTGTTGCAGCCGGGCTTCCGGCTCGTTGAGGGGAGGGTGTTCGGCGTCGCGATCAATGGCAAGATCCTGACCTATTATTTTGTGCTCGTCGTTGTCGCCGCGGCGTTCCTGGTGCTCTTGAGGGTGGTGAACTCGCCGTTCGGCCGGGTGTTGCAGGCGATCCGCGAGAACCCGTTCCGCGCCGAGGCGCTCGGCTACCGCACCGTGTTTCATCGCACCCTCGCCACCTGCATCTCCGCCCTCGGCGCGACCCTCGCCGGGGCGTTGAGCGCGCTCTGGCTGCGCTACGTCGGGCCGGACACGGCGCTCTCGTTTTCGATCCAGGTCGACGTTCTGGTGATGGTCGTCGTCGGCGGGATGGGCTCGCTCTACGGCGCAATTCTCGGCGCGGCCCTGTTCGTCTTCGCCGAAAGCTATCTGCAGGACGCGATGGGCGCGCTTTCACGCCTCACGGCCGACGCGAGCCTGCCGCTATTGCCCGCACTCTTCCATCCCGACCGCTGGCTGCTGTGGCTCGGGTTTGCTTTCGTGCTCGCGGTCTATTTCGCCCCGACCGGCATCGTCGGCGCGCTCAAGGCGGACGAAGCGAAGGCGAATTGACCCGGGCGCGAAAGGCTCGGGCTTGCAGGCTCGTCGCACCCGCCATAGCTACCCTGAACAGCGGTGAACAATCGGAGGATGAGATGAAAGTCGGCATCATCGGCTCGGGCGTGGTCGGGCAGACGCTCGCAGCCGGATTTCTCGAACATGGCCATCAGATTGAGATCGGCACCCGCGATCCCGCGAAGCTCAAGGATTGGGCGGCGAAGCACAAGGGCGCCGCGGTTAAGTCTATGGCTGACGCCGCGGGGTTCGGCGACATCGTGGTGCTCGCGGTCGCCGGCGGCGCCGCGCTCGAGGCGCTGAAGCAGGCCGGCGCGGGCGCGCTCAACGGAAAGGCGGTGATCGACGCCTGCAATCCGATCGGCGGCGGCCCGCCGGTCAATGGCGTATTGTCGTTCTTCACCCCCCAGAACGAATCGCTGATGGAGCAGTTGCAGAAGGCCTACCCGAACGCCCATTTCGTCAAGGCGTTCAACTCGGTCGGCAATGGGCAGATGGTCAATCCCCATTTCGCCGGCGGACGGCCGACGATGTTCATCTGCGGCAACGACGCGAACGCGAAAAAGACGGCGGCGCAAATCCTCGATCAGTTTGGCTGGGAGACGGAGGACATGGGCGGGGTCGAGGCGGCGCGCGCGATCGAGCCTTTATGTAAGCTCTGGTGCATTCCGGGCGTGGGTCGAGGCGACTGGTCGGCGCACGCGTTCAAGCTTTTGCGCTGATTGCAGCCGGGGTCGATAGCCCGTCGACAGTAGGGCGTCCTTCCGGACGCGCTACTGACCCCCGGCGGACGCGATCCGTGATCGCGTCTATAGCGCCTCCGCCCCGGCGTCGAGCACGGCGCGCAGTTTTCGCGCGAGTTCCCGTTGCGTATAGGGCTTGGCGAGAAACTGAACGTCCGAGTCGAGCTGCCCATTATGAATGATGGCGTTCTTGGCGTAACCGGTCGTGAACAGGACGGGCAGAGCGGGGCGCAGGGCCGCGGCCTCGCGGGCCAGGATCCGCCCGTTCATCCCTTGGGGGAGGACGACATCGGTGAACAGGATGTCGACTCTTTCGCTTGCCCGAAGCAGGGCGAGCGCGTCCGCGCCGTTGCGCGCCGCGAGAACCGAGTAGCCGAGCTCGCGCAACAGGGTCACTGTTGAACTGAGCACATCGTCGTCGTCTTCGACCATCATCACGACTTCGCCTGGGCTGGCTTGCGGGATTCCCGCGCTCTCGGCGCGAGCGGCCACGGGAACGGATTCGATTCGCGCCGCTCCGACCATGCGCGGCAGATAAATCTTGGCGGTGGTCCCTTGGCCGACCTCGCTGTAGATGCGGATGTGGCCCTTCGACTGTTTGACGAAGCCATAGATCATCGCAAGCCCGAGGCCAGTGCGCGTCGATGCGCTCTTGGTGGTGAAGAACGGCTCGAACACCTTGCTCAAATTCTCAGGCGAGATGCCTGTCCCGGTATCGGTCACCGAGAGCAGGACATATTGTCCCGGCGTCACGTCGCCGAACTGCCGGCAATAGGCTTCGTCAAGCGACGCGTTGGCCGTCTCGATGGTGATCCGTCCGCCTTGCGGCATCGCGTCGCGCGCGTTGACGACCAGATTGACGACCGCGTTTTCGAGCTGGCTTGCGTCGACATATGTTGGCCAGACGCCGCTTCCGAGGATGGTCTCGACCGCGATCGTCTCTCCGACCGTGCGGGCCAGCATGTCAGAGAGGCTGGCGACCAATCGGTTGAGGTCGACCTGCTGCGGACTCAAAACCTGCTGGCGGGAGAACGCCAGCAGTCGCTGCGTCAGCGTGGCGGCTCGCCTCGCGCCTTGCAGCGCCGCCGCGATCGGTTTGCCGATCGAGAGGGCGTCCGCCGTTTCCCCGCGCTCGAGACGCCGCTCGGCCGAGTCGAGATTGCCGATGACGATGGTCATCAGGTTGTTGAAATCGTGGGCGACGCCGCCGGCGAGTTGGCCGATCGACTCCATCTTTTGGGTTTGCGCCAGGATCGCTTGCGCGTCCTTTCGAACCCGCGTCTCGGCCGCCAGCGCGTCGGAGCGCTCGCGCAATTCCCGGATCAATCCGCCGCTGATCGAGAACGCCCCCAGCGCGGCCCCGACAGCGCCGGCGAGACCGGTCAGAATGAGCCCGAGCATGATCGCGCGCGCCATCGATTCGGCGGCTTGCCGCTTGCCGAGGAGTTCGTTTTCCGCGTGGTTTGACTCGCCCACGAGCGCCTCGAAAGAGTCCAGCGCTTGCTGCCCGCGTCCTGCGGCGACGACCCCGATCGCATCGTCAAACTTGCCGCTGCGGCCGAGATCGATCGTCTTCGACGTCTTCGCCAGCAGGACGTCGATGTCGGCGCGCATGCGGTCGACCCGCGCGATCTGATCTGGGTTGTCGGCGACAAGAGACCTGAGCCTGCTCGCCTCCTCCGGCGCAGCCGCGCGCGCCCGTTCATAAGGGGCGAGAAATGCATCAGACTTGGTCAGCAGATAGCCGCGTTCCGCCAGTTCCAGTCCTTGCACCGTGCCAAGCAATTGCGTGGCTGCGCCCTGGACCTCCAGCGAATGGGCGACCCAGCCGGCTGCGGACCGGACCCGCTCCGCCATCGCAGCAGCGAGCAGGCCTGCCACGACCACAAGGACGAAGCTCGCGAGCGCAAGAATGTTGGCGGCGCGCCGGCCGAGGTTCGGCCATCCGCGGCCCAGCCCAAATGCGCCCTCCGCACTCAACATTGCTTGACTTTTCCTTTTGGGGTCTCCCGCCCCGTGTTGTGCGACCGGCCGATTGTGGTACGCTCCCGCCGGGCTGGCAACTGGAGGCGGGATGGCGAGAATTCTGGTCGTCGACGATGAGCCGCTGATCAGCGCGATGACCGAGGATTGGCTATCGGAACTGGGTCACGTCGTCGTCGGCCCGGCGCACAATCTGGCCACGGCGCTAAAGCTGGCGGAGACGGATTTGGATGCGGCGATTGTCGATGTCGCCCTCGGCAAGGATCGGAGCTATCCGCTCGCCGACGCCTTGAGCGCCCGCGGCGTCCCGTTCGCGCTGACCACGGGATACGGACCCGAGGGGATCGAACCGAAGTATCGTACCCGCACGACGCTCGGCAAGCCGTTCGAATTTGCGGCCTTCCGCCGAGTTGTTGACGAGCTCTTGGCGGAAAGCCGACCGACCGGGGCGCGTGAAGGCGCGGTGTGACGGCGTCATCGCGAGGAGCAAAGCGACGCGGCGATTCAGAGCAGCGGGGGCTCTCTACGTTCCCGGTTTCCTTCGTTCCGCTCGCAATGACGGCTGTGTTGCCGTCTTAAGGAGTCAAGCCCAGTTATCGCAGCGACGCGTTGATCGCATCGAGCGCCTTCGAGCCCGGGCAGAGTTCGTGCTCGGCAAGCTCGTTGAGAGGGCGCTCGGTCGTGCCGAGAATCTCGTGCAGCTCACCGGAGTCTTCATCGATATAGATGAGGCCAGTGACGATCTCGCCGGCGATGCGGGCGCGCTCGAGCGTGGCCAGCGCCTGGGACCGGTCGCGGCAATTGTGATCGCCGTCAAGCTTGCGCAGCACGATCGTCGAGCCGTCGTGCATCGCCACCGACTGGCTCGCGCCCTCCGCGTAATCGATCTCGATCGGCTCGCGCCCGACGATGACGTCAAGGGCGTTGACCGCGATGTTGTGCTCGCGGACGTAGTCGAAGCTCTTGGTCGAGCCGGAATGGTTGTTGAACGTGACGCAAGGCGAAATGACGTCGATGAACGCCGCGCCGTGGTGCTCGAACGCCGCCTTGATCAGCGGCACGAGCTGGCCCTTGTCGCCGGAAAAGCTGCGGGCGACGAACGAGGCGCCGAGTCCGATCGCCATGCCGACGAGGTCGATCGGCTGGTCGAGCGCCCCGGCCCCCTTCTTGCTCGTCGAGCCGCGGTCGGCGGTGGCGGAGAACTGGCCCTTGGTCAGGCCGTAAACACCGTTGTTCTCGACGATATAGACCATGTTGACGCCGCGCCGCATCGCATGGGCGAACTGGCCGAACCCGATCGAGGCGGTGTCGCCGTCGCCGGAGACGCCGAGGTAGATGAGGTCGCGGTTGGCGAGGTTGGCGCCGGTCAGCACCGAGGGCATGCGACCGTGAACCGAATTGAAGCCATGGCTTTGGCCGAGCATGTAGGTCGGAGTTTTCGAGGAGCAGCCGATGCCGCTCAATTTGGCGACCCGATGCGGCGGCAGGCTCAGTTCGAAGCAGGCGTGGATGATCGCGGCGCTGATCGCATCGTGCCCGCAGCCGGCGCACAGCGTCGACATCGAGCCTTCGTAGTCGCGGTGGGTGAAGCCGAGCGCGTTGACGGCGATCGAGGGGTGGTGAAACTTCGGCTTGCCGAGATAGGTCACTTGACGGCCTCGAAAGGTTGGGCAGCGGCAGGCTTGCGCATTCGCCCGGCGATTTCGCGATGGATGAAGCGGGCCGAGGTCGGCATGCCATTGTAATGCAGGATCGACGTCAGTTTCTCCGCCGGGACGCCGAGATCGGTGATCATGAGCGTGCGCATCTGCGCGTCGCGGTTCTGCTCGACGACGAAGACGCGATCGTGGGCGTCGACGAAATCGGCGACCTCGCGCGCAAGCGGAAAGGCGCGGATGCGAAGCGCATCAAGGTGGAGATCCTCGGCCGCCAGCATGTGCCTGGCCTCGTCCATCGGCGCCGCGGTCGAGCCGAAATAGATGACGCCGTAGGGCGTGGGCCTGGCGGCCTTCCGGACTTCGGGCCGGGGAACAAGCGTTCGCGCGGTGTCGAACTTGCGTTCGAGCCGCTCCATGTTGTCGATATAGGGCAGACCTTCCTCGGTGTAGCGGGCGAAGCGGTCGCGGCTCGTGCCGCGGGTGAAATAGGCGCCGCGGGTCGGATGAGCGCCGGGAAGCGTGCGGTAGGGGATGCCGTCGCCGTCGATGTCGTCGTAGCGGCCGAAGTTCGGGGCGTTTTCCAGTTCCGCAAAGGAGAGGACCTTGCCGCGGTCGTAATTCTTGCGGTCGTCCCAGGCGAAGGGCGCGCAGAGGTGCGAATTCATGCCGATGTCGAGGTCGAGCATGACGATCACCGGCGTCTGCAGCCGCTCGGCGAGATCGAAGGCCCTCGCGGCGAATTCGAAGGCCTCGGCCGGATCCTCGGGCAAAAGCAGCACGTGCTTGGTGTCCCCGTGCGAGGCGAAGGCGCAGGAGAGCAGGTCCGACTGCTGGGTGCGGGTCGGCATGCCGGTGGAGGGCCCGCCGCGCTGCACGTCGAACACCACGACCGGGATTTCGGCGAAATAGGCGAGGCCGAAGAATTCCTGCATCAAGGAAATGCCGGGCCCCGAGGTCGCGGTAAAGGCGCGAGCGCCGTTCCAGCCCGCGCCAATCGCAATGCCGATGGCGGCGATCTCGTCCTCGGCCTGGACGATGGCGTAATTCTTCTTGCCCGTCTCCTTGTCGGTGCGGAAGCGCGCGCAGTTGCGCTCGAAGGCCTCGGCGAGGCTGGTCGAGGGGGTGATCGGATACCAGGCGCACACCGTCGCGCCGCCATAGACCGCGCCTAAGCCGGCGGCAAAATTGCCTTCGACCAGGATGCGGTCGCCGACCGCGCCGCTGCGCCGCACACGCACGGGAAGCGGGCAGTCGAAGCGCGCCTTCGCCTGGTCGAAGCCGATCCTGAGCGCCCCGCGGTTGGCGTCCAGAAGGCGCTCCTTGCCCTTGAACTGCTCGCCGACCAGCTTGTCGAGGACCTCGAGCTCGATGTCGAGCAGGGCGGCGAGCGCGCCGACGTAGATGATGTTCTTGTAAAGCTGGCGCTGCCGCGGATCGGAGTATTCCCTGGTGCAGATCTCGGTCAACGGAACGCCGAGGACGGTCACATCGCCGCGCAGGAGCGACGGAGGCATGGGCTTGGTGGAGTCGTAGAAGATGTAGCCGCCGGACTCGATGGCGCCGACGTCCTGGGCGAAGGTCTGCGGGTTCATGGCGACAAGGATGTCGGCGCCGCCGCGCGCGCCGAGCCAGCCGCGCTCGCTCACCCTGACCTCGTACCAGGTCGGCAGGCCCTGGATGTTCGACGGAAAGATGTTGCGCGGCGCAATCGGCACGCCCATGCGCAGGATCGAGCGCGCGAACAGGAGATTGGCGCTTGCCGATCCCGAGCCGTTGACGTTGGCGAAGCGAATGACGAAGTCGTTTACAGCGTCGATCGGCATGAGTGTCCGGCTTGCGCCATCTCGAGTGTGAACTTCATCATATCCCAGGCGCCGGTCGGACAGCGCTCGGCGCACAGACCGCAGTGCAGGCAGAGATCCTCGTCCTTGACCATGACCCGCCGGGTCTTGACCGGCTCCGAGACATAGATCGCCTGGGAAAGATTGAGCGCGGGCGCATTCAGCGAATGCCTGAGCTCGTCCTCGGGCGCATTGGGGACGAACGAGATGCAGTCGATCGGGCAGACATCGACGCAGGCGTCGCATTCGATGCAAAGCGGAGCCGAGAACACGGTCTGAACGTCGCAGTTGAGGCAGCGCTGCGATTCGCCGACAGCCTGCATCAGATCGAAGCCGAGCTCGACTTCGGTGCCGATGTTCTTCAGCGCCACCGCATTCTCGACATGAGGCACCAGGAACCGGCGGTCGAGGGTAATGGCGTTATCGTAGGACCACTCGTGGATGCCCATTTTCTGGCTGACGAGATTGGTCATAGGGTCGGGGCGCAGGCGCGGATCCTGGCCCTGGCAATAGGCGTCGATCGAGATCGCGGCCTCATGGCCGTGGGCGACCGCGGTGATGATGTTCTTCGGCCCGAACGCGGCGTCGCCGCCGAAGAAGACGTTCGGCAGGCTCGACTGGAAGGTGACCGCGTCGACGGCGGGGAGGCCGTTGCGGTCGAATGCGACACCCGCGTCGCTCTCGATCCAGGGAAACGCGTTCTCCTGGCCGACCGCGATCAGAACGTCGTCGCATTCGATGAGAACGTCGGGCTCGCCGGTCGGGACAAGCAGGCGGCGCCCGCGCTCGTCCGTCTTCGCGGCCGTCTTCTCGAAGACAACGCCGGTCAGCCGGCCGGCGCGGTGG